>MDTC01183019.1_pt1 | contig 10049 bp, 5 predicted proteins | sample 811181 | NCBI WGS metagenome assembly MDTC01 (sample SAMN05326644, study PRJNA326480) | marine metagenome | isolation source: seawater | place: Pacific Ocean: North | collected 2011
AGATCGGGAAAGGAACCTGTTCTTTATCTCAATAACCCACATGGGGTCAATCACAACGATCGAAAAAGGGCCATTGATTATATCAACGAATTAAACCATTTACAGTTTGACAGCTATCAAGATCCAAAAATTCTCTCTCAAATCAAGCAGTATGAAATGGCCTACAGAATGCAACAGTCGGTTCCTGACGCGCTCAACTTAAAACAAGAGCCTCAATATATCTATGATATATACGGGGAGGATGCCAAAATTCCTGGCACTTATGCTTACAATTGCCTGCAGGCCAGAAGATTAGCCGAAAGAGATGTCAAATTCATTCAGCTTTATCATACAGGATGGGATCAGCATGGAAACTTACCTTCGCAAATCAAGAAACAAGCCCAAAATACAGACCAGGCAACAGCAGGATTAATTAAAGATCTAAAACAAAGGGGATTGTTGGAAGACACATTAGTGATCTGGGGAGGCGAATTTGGAAGAACCAGTTTTTCCCAAGGAAGGCTCACAGCAACAAACTACGGTAGGGATCATCATCCGGGTTGTTTTACCATGTGGATGGCTGGGGCAGGAGTAAAAAAGGGTCTTGTTTATGGAAAAACTGATGATTTTAGTTACAATGTTGTAGAAAATCCTGTACATGTTCACGACTTCCAGGCAACACTCCTTCACCTTATGGGTATTAACCATGAAAAATTAACTTTCAAACACCAGGGGAGACGTTACAGATTGACTGACGTTCATGGTAAAGTGGTAAATGATTTACTCCTATAATAAATAAATATTGATTTTAAAGATTATCGAAATTTAACTTCAATTAGAGGCTTTCGATATTATGTTAAAAGGACTTCACTAAAGCCTCTATTAGTTTTTTTTTAAATTTGAAACACAATTAATCAAAAAAAATGAAAAAATTATTATTATTTATTTCAATTTTAGTTCTTGGCTGTCAAGAGACGTCTATTGAAAAAAAGGGCCCAATTGAGGGTGTATGGGAAAGAGAAGGTAATATCAGATATGAAAATGGTCAGCCAATTGATACATCTAAATTTGGGAATGAAAAAAATCAAGCAAGGATGTTTAAAATGTATACCAAAAAACATATGATGTGGATGAATAATGGAATTAACTTGGATACTATAGAAAATAAAGATCTTTATCCTGGAGCTGCAGCTTTTGCTACTAATTATTCCGTTGAAAATGGAAAGTTAATGGAGTACCTTGTAATAGGAACTGATAATGTTCAAAATTGGTTAAATTCGGAATTAAAAGAGGGTCAAGAGGGATTTAGCTTTACAGCTTCGATAAATGTAGATGAAAATTATTTTTCTCAAGGAAACCTTGATTCTTTGGGAAATGGTTTTTTTGAACTTTGGAAAAGGATAGAATAATTTTAATATTTCTTCAGTTATAATTAATAAAAAAGAGCCTGCTTTACACAGGCTCTAGTTTAACTAAATTTCTAACTAATTATTATGGCTTAGCCCACCATAATTTTGTTCCCTGAACATCAGGACCTTGAGCGCTATTCGCGGCATTCACATTATCTCCGTTTGTATTGTAAGCGCCTCCACCATATCTCATTCTCTCAGGATACGCTCCATTCAATGTAGTACCAAGTGCGTATAAGTCAGTGTCTGAAACCCCAGCATACAGATCAGACGGGTAACCAGAATCTCGAACAATTGCCCAAGCCTCAAATCCATTTGTAAAATTTGCTATCCATCTTTGTAATGCTATTTTTTCAAGTTTCTGATCTTGAGAACCATTTAATTGAGCCATATCCTCATTAGATAAATATTCTGCAATTTCATTATCTGGGACATTCCATAACTCCATATTTTTTCTGATTCCCATCTGATAATGATCTTGGGCATTACCTGAGGCAAGTCCTTTAGTTATTGCCTCAGCAACCATAAGGTGGCTATCTCCTGCTGTCATTACTAACCATGGAAAAATTTCTCCATCTCCTCTTCCATTAATAACAATATCAGATGGTTTGGAAAATAAGTCTGTATGAAGGTAAGGTTTTGGTCTTGCATTTACCCTTGTAGGAAATCCAACGTAATTTACACCTGCAGGCATTTCAATATTTACTGCATCAGCTGTTTTTTCCAGGGTGTATTGAGCCCCAGCATCATCAAGAATTCCTCTCAAAAAATCAATATGCTTGTCAATTAATGCAACATTTTCACCCTCAGTAGGAAGGGGGATAGATATCGACCCTCCTTTACTGGGTTTTGCCATTGTTTTAATTCTAGGATCGTTATTGTCTCTTAGAGCATCAACCATTGCATATCCTAAATTCCAATGTCCACCACTATAAAAAGGGTGCCACACATCACCGTATACTGCGCTTGCCCATGTATTACCAGCATTGTGTCTATTAATGACTGCGTTTTGATCACCTAGAACACCACTTGAAATAGCAGATGAGGCTGCAGAGGCAGAGAAATCTTCACCACTTGCACCATGTGCCCTTAGCGCCATTCTAAGCTTTAAGCTGTTGGCAAGTTTTTTCCAAGATTGCATATCACCACCAAAGAAAAGATCATTTTCACCTAAAATTTCGACACCTGAGCCTGAGGTGGTGTTGTTACCGATAAGACCTATTGCTGTATCCAAATCTTGAATCACTCCACTATAAATGTCCTTAACTGAATCGTATTTTGGAAGTGTTATATCAGGATCCGATGCCTCGCTGTAAGGCACCATTCCAAAAGTATCAGCATAAAGTTGGTAGTACAATCCTTTCATAATAAGGCTGATGGCATAATACTGATCATTTGCTAATGCTCCACCTTCTTTTACAAAATTTGTGAATGCAGTCAGAGAACTGTTATATCCCGACATCCATCCATAAACTGCACCGGTGTAACCAGCGTGATAATCATAACCAAGTCCATCATTCCACCAACATGCACTGAACCCAAAAGTTGTTTGACCGGAATATCTGTCAACATGGATAATAGGTCCTCTCCAATATGGATATCGATTAGGAGCATACAATCCAGTTTGAACGTTTGTTACGAAAAACTTAGCACTTACATCATCTGATGTAAGAGCATTAGGCTTTTCATTAATTTCATTAAAATCTTCTGTACATGATAGTACAAAAAGAGCTATAAAACTTAAAATAAATATTTTGCTTTTCATCGTAATCATTTTTCTAGAAATTTAAAGTTAAGTTCAATCCAATACTTCTTAATGTTGGCTGACTAAAGGAGTTAAAGCCTTGTCCTCCAAGATTAGTTCCTAACATTGCCTCAGGGTCAATATCTTCAGCAGATTTTGAGAGAAAAAACAAGTTCCTTCCTATGAGCTGGAGATTTGCACTTTGCAACCCTAAACTCTCAACACCGGGAATGCTGTAACCTAAAGCGAATTCTCTCAATCTAACATTGTCTTGATCATAAATATAATTTTCAGCTATACCGGACATAGCTCCCCAGTATTGCTGACCAGTGATTGGAACACTATTCGCTGAATTTGTACCAGTGTTAACCGCATCTGATAATGTTACCCCTGATTCTCTATATTGAAGAGTTCTTTCAGAAACCCCACTGCTATCCATAGAGCTTGAGGTTAATGATAAGATTTGTCCACCCATTCTTGCATCAATTAAAAAACTAAGTGAAAAATCCCCATAGATTATTGTGTTAGACCAACCACCAAGCCAATCTGGCTGGGCATTACCTAGTATGTTATCAGGATTTGAAGCAATAGGGATTCCCTCAGCATTAACTATGTTTCTACCTGAGTCATCAGTATCCCATACTGAACCATATATTTCTCCAATACTTCCCCCTACTGTGGCTCTTACAGAGGCATTACCCGAATTAGTTGTGGTGTAAACTATTGATTCTAATCCACTTGTTAATTCGACTAATTTATTTTCATTTTTTGCATAGAAAACAGATGTATTCCAACTGAATATTCCATTATCAATAATATTGGCCCCAACTGTTAATTCAACACCTTTATTGTTTACTTCTCCGATATTCTCTTTGAAAAATGAGTAACCAGTTGCTGCTGGTACTGGAACATTGTATATAAGATCAGTTGTAGTTATGTCGTAAATGGACAAATCAAAATTCAATTTATTATCAAATACTGCAAATTCCAATCCAAATTCAGTTGAAGTAACTTTTTCAGGCTTTAAATCAGGATTTAACTTTACAGATGGAGCAGATAATGTAGTTAGACCAAGATAACCCTGTCCTGGAACATTAAATGTTTGAATTAATTGATAAGGATCAGTATCATTTCCAACTTCAGCCCAACTTCCTCTTACTTTTAAATAATTAAAAAGATTTTGGTCAGGATCTATAAATCTTGAAAGTAGGGCCGACAAACTCGCAGAGTTATAGAGATAAGATCGATTATCCTCACTTAAAGTTGAGGACCAATCGTTTCTGGCTGTAACATCTAAATAAAGGAAATTATCATATGCAAGGTTAGCTGACCCATAAAAAGAATTCACTTTTTTTATAACAAGTGGATATTCATTCGGCGGTCTTTGATCATTTAAATTTGCAATAAAGAACTTAGATGGGATCTTAAAATTATCTCCACCCATATTCATACCTTGATTTGTTCTTCTTGATAAATTTCCTCCAACATTGACAATTAAATTTAACTTGTCCGTTAAGTCACGGTTAGCTGTTAATAAAAATTCTGAATTAAGTTCATTAGATGTTCTAGAAGTAATTTCCATTCTACCACCCTTGTACCAATGATGACCAGGCTTTTCTATATTGGATCTTTTTATATCTGTAACATCTGCACCAATTCTTATAAATCCGCTCAACCAATTATTAAATTCATAATTAATTTTTGTAAACCCTAAAAATCTGTTTCTTTTTTCATTTCTTTGATCATGATACAACATCCAAAAAGGATTTGGAGTGTTATCCCCTCTTTGTCCATAACTAATTGCATTATAATCTGATGCTACAGCTAAATCAGACTGCTGATAAGTTCTAAGATCTTCGACATTAACACTTCTTGGCATATTGAAAACTGGACTTATAACTCCCTCTCCACCAAGACTTACCCGGTTATTTACTTCTTGAGTAAAATATGTTGCTTTAGCATCAATAGAGAGTTTATCTGACAATTGAGCCGTTCCTCTAAGATTGAAATTGTGACTCTCTAAGTCGGAGTTTTCCATAATGGATTGGGATCCATTATTTGTATATGAAAATCTAACTGATCCGTCCTCAGTAGCTTTATCCAGTGAAATTGAGGTAATAGCTCTAGTTGCAGTTCGAAAGAAGTCTTTTACATTATTAGGTTGTGCAGTGTAGGACTTGTTTGTTCCATCATAGTAAAGTTGTTGAGACCCATCCATTCTGGATCCCCATGAGCTCACTCCCCAATCACTTTCTAAATCCGAGTATGGTGCACCAAGAGTACCTTGTCCATATTCATTTTGAAATTCTGGTAAAAACATTGGATCATCAAAAGTGAGATTGGTATTTACAGTTACACCTATTCTATCTGTTTGAGATCCTTTTTTTGTTGTAATTAAAATTACTCCATTACCTGCTCTTGAACCGTAAAGTGCAGCTGCATTAGGACCTTTAAGTACAGAGATCGATTCAACGTCATTAGGATTGATGTCAGTTATTCCACCCCCTGTTACTTGACTATTATATACACTTCCTCCAGAATTGACTCCGTCTGCGTTAATTGGAACACCGTCAACAACAATAAGTGCCTGAGTATTTCCTCCAATAGAGTTATTTCCTCTAATAGTTATCCTGGAACCAGATCCCATAGTTCCTGATTGTGTAATGTTCAATCCTGGAACTTTCCCGGCAAGTGAACTGGCAATATTGTGGTCTTTTACCGTGTTTATATTGTCACCACTAACCTCAGAGACAGCATAACCGAGAGACTTTTTCTCGCGTGATAATCCAAGTGCAGTGATTACAACTTCATCAAGAGCTCCAACAGGGCTTAGTGACACGTTAAAATTGGCATCGTCAGAAACACTGATACTTATTGATTCATAACCAACATAACTAAGAGTTATAGTTTGTCCATTCTCAGCCTCTATTGAATAGTTGCCATCAAAGTCAGATGTTGTTCCATTATCTGTACCATCTATTACTACAGTAGCACCTGGAAGCGGGACTCCCGAGTCATCTGTAACAGAACCTGAAATAGTTTTTTGTGAAAAAACTGCAAAGCTTGATAACATCAAAGTCATCATTAACAGTTTTTTGATTTTAAATTGTTTCATAATATGGTTTTATTAATTATCATAAAAATAAAATATGAATAGTTCCGAATATTCTAAATTATACTAATTGCCCTTTTTTATAGACGAATATTATTAAGCTATGGGCTTTGAAATCAACTATAAAGTAGCTATATATACTAGCTTATCAATATTTTTTTAACCTCGTTAAGGTAAGAATCGCCAATCTTATAGTAATGGTTATCTATATAAACTAAGTCTTTATCAATTTTAGTAACCTTATTTTTATTTATTAATGTAGACCTATGAATTCGTATGAAAATATTTGTTGGAAGACGTTTTTGAAATGTGGAAAGGTTGTTGTGTACAATATATTTTTCATTTGGGGTAATTATTTTAACATAATCTTTAAGTGCTTCAACAGAGTTTATGTCCTCTAATTGAATTTTAATATCAGCCCTATTATGCCTGACAAAAATGTGATCTTTTTGTAAATCTTGATCTGTACTAAAATTTGAGCTAAATTTTCCAGCAATAGTAAATACGCAAATAATTAAAATTATTGCTACAAAATACAACGTATTAGTTATTGATGTTTTTTGTTTGATTGACAAAAACTCTTTGAAATCTATTGGTTTTTCATCTATGGAATAAATGGACAAATTATTAGATTTAAACATATTGTCTTTATATTGAATTAAAACACTATATAACTTGTTCCTTTTGTTACTGTGAAATAAATTAACCTTATTTGCCTCTTTATCTGTTCTAAAGCTTATACTGTCTCCTACATATCTGAATTTACTGTTCTCATCAGATATTTTTTTTAGTTTAACGTGTGATATATCAGATGACTTAGAAAATGACATCACATAAAAAATATTATCGTTTAAACTAGTTTTTACCATATTTTCAGAGCTGAAAGAAGAAAAATTTGTTTTAGTGGAGGACCAAATTTTCTTTGATAATATTCTATAATCTAAAAGACTTGTATTAATTGAATCAAAAAATAAGCTGTAGTTTTCTTTTAATTCGATTTCAGATAAAAAAACTAGCTTGTACAAATCGTTAAGATAGTATCTACCGAGTGACTCATCTCCATCAATATTTCCTACGCCACCGTGAATGTATATTGATTTACCATCAAAATATGAAGCCGAATTATATCTAGGGTTTATTTTGTCGCCAAAAATTTCCATTTCTTGGTGTAATGAATTTTTTAAATCATAAAATTTTAACTCATTGTGAAATTTAAAATTTCCTAATCCACCAAAAGAGTATATAATTTCTTTTTTTTCATCAAAAAAAGAATTGTCGTGAAATATTTGGTACTTTGAGATATCAGAGTCATATAATCCGGTCCAGCTTAAATTTTTTAAATCTAATTCTCTAATATTAAATGATTTTTTTTTGGAAGATTTTGTTGTATTGAAATCAATTTCACCTTGATTCAATCCAAGCTTTTTTCTTAATAAGTTATTTTCAATTTTTTCATCAACTTTATTATTGTAAAGGATTATTTTATTTTCTTGATGATTTAAGTAACCCTTTGTATTTGGATTGATTATGTTATCAATATTATCGTCATAATTTTTTTTCTCTAAAAAACCAGTCATCAAGTCATATGTAAATAATTTATCTTTCGCAATAAGAAAAATTCTGGAATCTAACGAATCGAAGACTACAACATAGTTTTCCTCTAATTCAATTTCAAATATTTTTTTCCATTTATAATGATCATTAGCAATCCAATACGGATTAGATATTTTTCCATACCATTTTCCTTTATCATCCACGGCTTGATTACCTTCAGATTGTTTTAACTGAAAAGAATATTGACTTTTGGAACCATTAATTTTTAGATTCCTAATTTTGAATGCAGGTATGTCTGAATTGAATTTGCTTTTTCCAAAAACTATTTCATAAAAAGGGGATTTAGTTAAAAATTTTCTTCTTACACTAAATTTTTTTTCTCCTACAATAAACCTCACTAGTTCATTTTTGAAATCGAAAATTATTTCAATTTTTATCCAATCCTCTGTATTAATTTTTTTCTCTGAGATTGGAACTGAAAATATTTTTTGCTGACCAATATGATTTATATTTAGAGATCCACCTTTTTGTGAATTAAAATTATAATTGTAATTAAAAGAGAAATTGTTTTCACCTGAGGTATCAATTAAAGTAAGAATATTGCCTATAAAGATTTTATTATAAAATGATAAATCGAATTTTATCGAAACTTGATTTTCAAATAAAACCGGTCTATTGAAAACATTAAATGAAGTCCTATTGTCCTTTGAAAAATTATTTGAATTAAACTTTAATCCAGATTGAGAATGGACAAGTTTAAATGAGAGACAAAAAATAACAGTCAATAAAATTCTTTTCATTTAAGAAATGAGTTCAAATTTATTGGACTAAAATTATATGTCAACTCATAAGTTATTGTATACAACTTCCGTAAGTTCTTTCAAGAAAAGTTCATCATGTTCATTGTCCTGTAATTGTTTCAAAACCACTATTGATATCTTATTACATGGATCAAACACAAATTGAGTATCGAAATAACCCGTCCAATACATTAACAAATTACAATTATTTTCATCAATCGTAACATCTGGATTATCAATTTTAAAAAAGTTCAACTGTTCAATCCCAGAAACCAAACCATACTTGAAACCTTCTTTCGAATTTAATTCATCATAATTATAAATTAAATCAAAAACTTTTTCATCAACTATTCTTTCACCTTTATAAATGCCATTGTTTATGAGCATTTTAAGAAATTCAGAAAAATCTAATGCAGTGGTTGATAAGCCAGCTCCACCAGAAAAAAAGGTACTGCCATTAATTGGATAATCAATATCGTAAAAATCACTCTCGTAAATTTTCCAAAAACCATCTAAATTTGTTTGAACAGGAACTAACCTTTCTGATTTAGATTCTGGCAGATAAAAATATGTGTCATTCATACCCATTGGGGTAAAGATTTTTTCATTTAGATAATCATTTAAATCTTTACCTGATAAGATTTCTATCAAATAGGCAATAATTTCTGTTGACATGCCATAACTGAAACCATCACCTGGCTCATGGTGAAGTGGAAGTGAGAGAAGTTTTTTTAAATTATCACCAAGCAAAATATCATTTGAGGAAAATAATTCTACTATTTTATTTTTTTGGTAAATATTAGAGAAAATGGAATGGTTGTCTGCCTTACCATAACCAAAACCAGCAGTATGATTTAGAAGATGTTTTAGAGTTACTTTTTTTTGGGCTGGGATAGTGGTGAAGGTAGTATCCTTTGGATTGAAAGTATCTAAAACATCCAAATTTTTGAATTCAGGAATAAAATTTTGAATAGGCTCATTTAGATTTATTTTTTCTTTTACCACCATTTCTAAAATTGCAATGCTGGTAATAATTTTTGTCATTGAGGCTATTCTAAAAATATCATCATTTTTGAATTTAATTTTCTTATTTAAATTTTGATAACCGTATGACTTATGGTGAATAATTTTGTTATTAGATGAAACTAAAATAACAGCCCCGGGAATTAAATTTTCAGAAATTTTATGATTTATAAATTCATCTAATTCCAATAATTTATTCGAATGGACCTCCTTAAATTTATCTTTACCCTTATCAAAATCGGGTTTATTACAATTAGTAAAAATAATAGGTAGAAATAAATTTAATATATAATATATTGATATTAGTTTGTTCAATTTTAAAATGTTTATCACAATTTAAATTCTATTAATCAACTCAAATCTATAATTATACGAACACTAATTTTTTTTATACCAAAAAACAGGAAACGTTATCAATAATAAAGTCC
>MDTC01268827.1_pt1 | contig 10048 bp, 11 predicted proteins | sample 811181 | NCBI WGS metagenome assembly MDTC01 (sample SAMN05326644, study PRJNA326480) | marine metagenome | isolation source: seawater | place: Pacific Ocean: North | collected 2011
CTACTTTGACCACCCTTCCAATTTTTTGTTGTAAAACCTAAAATTTCTACTTTAACGGAACATCTCTCTAAAGTTCTTGATAAGATGTCAGCACATATTGCAGCAATTGTAATTGGTCTTCCTCTCATCGAACCTGAGTTATCAATTAATAAAGTCACAACTGTATCCTTGAATTCTAAATCTTTTTCTTTTTTAAAAGATAGAGAGTTATAAGGATCCATAATAATTCTAGGAAGTTTTGAGCTATCTAGTAGTCCTTCCTCAAGATCAAATTCCCATGTTCTATTTTGTTTAGCTAGCAATTGCCTTTGCAATTTATTTGCTAGTTTAGTTACAATATCTTGAAAACCAATTAATTGTTGATCTAAATTTTTTCTAAGCTTGATTGACTCATCCGAATTTTCTAAATTTTCTGCTTTTATAATTTCATCGAACTTTGTTGTAAAAATTTTATATTCAGAATTTAAATCATTAATATTTTTTTTTTGAATTGCTTGTTCAGAATTCTGTTGATCAGAATCAGCATCTTCCAATTGCTCATTTAATTTGAACTCATCGATATCATAGTCAGAATCTAGACTTACCTCTGACTCCTGCTCTTTATTTTCGTCTTTCTGATCCTCATTATCACTTTCTTGATCATCATTAGATGGATTGTCCTGACCATCATTTTGAGTGTTTTCTTCAGTTTCTTCGTTATCTTCAGTCTGAAATAAGTTCATATTTTGCAATATTTTTGAAAATTTAGAACCATATGCGTTTTGATCTTCAAAATTATTTTTCAAAAAATTGATATGTTTATCAATTGATCGATCAAATTCTTTTTCCCAAAAATTTAACATTTTTGAAGTGAGAGAATTTAGTTTTAAATTATAAAAATTTTTAAGCATATATAATTCAAATGCCTCTGCAACTGGAACATCCTCTTTTGTTTTTAATTGATCTTTCCTTTTAAGATTGATCATCTGTATATAATTATCTTTGAGATTCTTTTCTACACCTTTCAACATATTACTACCAAGATTTTCATATCTAATCTTTTCTGCAATTAAGTACAATGATTTACAACTCGAACTATTTGGAAGATTTTTTTTATAAATTTCATCATTTGAAAATTTTTTTTTTACAGCTGATGAGTCTGCTTCAGCTCTTGCTTTAATAAAATCGATCTTATTATTCAATTTCTCAAATTCAAGAAAATCAAATTTGTTTGAACTTTTATCATTTTTATTATTTTGTTTTATTTTTAAGTCCTCAGAAATTACTCGGACTGTAGATGCTAATGCTTGTCTTAATTTTTCTTTAAAATTTGTCTCTTTATCACTCATTAAATTTGGATATTAAATAAAGATTCTGGTAAATCTTCTCCAAAACATCTTTGATAATATTCTGCGATAGTACTTTTTTCTATTTCATCACACTTATTTAAGAAAGTGACTCTAAAAGCATAACCTATATCTTTAAATATTTCTGCATTGTCAACCCAATGCATTACAGTTCTTGGACTCATAACTGTTGATATGTCTCCAGCTATAAAACCTTTTCTTGTTAGTGCAGCTACCTTTATCATCTGAGCAATTTTTTCTTTACCTTTTGTATTGTCTAATTTTTTATTTTTTGCTAAAATAATCTCCATTTCTCTTTCTAGACTTAAGTAATTAAGAGTTGTTACTATATTCCATCTATCCATCTGGCCCTGATTTATCTGCTGAGTTCCGTGATAAAGTCCTGTTGTATCACCCAAACCAATAGTATTTGATGTTGCAAACAATCTAAAATATTTATTTTGTTTAATAACTTTATTTTTGTCCAATAATGTGAAGTTACCTTCTGCCTCTAAAACTCTTTGAATAACGAACATTACATCTGGTCTTCCTGCATCATATTCATCGAATACTAATGCTATAGGGTTCTGAATAGACCAAGGTAAAATTCCCTCATTAAATTGAGTCACTTGTTTTCCATCTTTTAAAACGATCGCATCTTTTCCAATGAGATCAATTCGGCTTACATGACTGTCTAAATTTACTCTAACACAAGGCCAATTTAATCTTGCTGCTATCTGTTCAATATGTGTAGATTTTCCGGTCCCATGATAGCCCTGAACTAAAACTCTTTTATTGAATGCAAAACCTGAAATTATTGCAAGTGTTGTGTCTTTATCAAATTTATAAGTTTTATCGATTTCTGGTACATGCTCACCTTTTTTTGAAAAGGCATCAATTTCCATATCAGAATCGATACCAAAAGTTTGTTTAACTGAAATTTTTATATCAGGTTGTGAGCTAAGATTTAGTGTCAATTTTTTTTCTATAAGTATTTTTTAATTGAGTATAAGCCAGGGTAATTTGTTTAAGTTTTTCCTCGTATTTTTTGTTACCAGCATTTATATCGGGATGAAATTTTTTGACAAGGATTTTGAATTTATCTTGAATTTTTTGCCATTTCAAACCAACAGAAACTCCCAAAATACTGAAGGCTTTGATATCTTTGTGATCAAATTTAAATTGACGCATATGGTCATAATCACCTTTAAATTTATCTTTATCTAATTCATCTCTAAGAGTATTATTCCATAAAACTTTAAAAAAATTGTCGGAAGAACTAAAACTCTGAGTTGGCTTATGCCAAACCATATCTGATTTCAAAAAATCAATTACTTGGTTGTCATTCATGCCAGAAAAATAATTCCAATTTTTATTAAACTCTTTAACATGTTCTAAGCATAACATGCGATATTTTTTACTGTTATCTTTTTCAACTGGCGCTCTGTATTCACCAATTTCTTTACAATTATTCCAGTCACAAATATTTTTCATGATATAGTAAATAATATTTATGGATATAAATGATCTAATTGCAATCGTTAAAAAAAAAATAACTGATAAAATTATAATTGAAAAACTTGATATTGAAGATAAATCGTTTTTACATAAAAATCATTCGGGGCATCAAGATGGCAAGTTCCATTTAAAACTTATAATTGGATCAAAAGAATTAAAAAATCTTAATAAAATAGAAAGTTATAAGAAAATTCATAGAGTTTTAGATCAAGAAATGAAAAAACATATTCATTCTTTACAGATTTTAATTTATTAATTCTTCTTTTAAAAAATTTTTTATTTTAAAGTCTTTATATTCATTATTTATAACAGTTGAACCAATTTTTTTGAGCAATATTAAGTTAATTTTTTTTGAAACATTTTTTTTATCTTTTGACATAAATTTAAGAATTCTATTCAAATCTTTATAGGAAAAGAAATCTTTGATGTTTGAAGGCAGCTTAGCATCAAACACATGTTTGATTATTGTTTTATAATCTTTAGAATTAATTAATCCAATATTTAAGCTAAATTTAAGTGCTGTAACCACACCTAGGATTACCGCTTCTCCATGATTAAGTCTCTTAGAGTATCTAAGAGCTGCTTCAAAAGCGTGAGCAAAGGTATGCCCAAAATTTAGTATTTTTCTTAAATGCTTTTCTTTTTCATCTCTTTCCACAATTGATTTTTTAATCTTACAGCTTTTAAAGATAGTTTTTTCAATAAATGGGCTTTTTAAACTCATAATTTTTAAAAAATTGGCATTAAGGTATCTGAAAAAACTTTCGTTCAAAATCAATGAATGTTTAAAAACTTCACCATAACCACAAATAATTTCCCTTTTAGGCAGTGATTTAAGAAACTCCGTATCACTAATAACTATTTTTGGTTGATAAAAACTCCCTACAAGGTTTTTTCCTTCTTTTGTATTAATGCCAGTTTTGCCACCAATGGATGAGTCAACTTGAGCTAACAGAGTTGTTGGAATATTAACAAATTTTAAACCTCTTTTGTATAAACTAGCTGCAAAACCTCCAACATCACCAGTGATTCCTCCACCAACTGTAATTAAACAATCTTGTCGCGAAAAGTTTTTATCGAGTAAAATTTGTAAAATTTTATTAACATAATTTATATTTTTATTTTTTTCATTGGCTACAAATGTAAATTTATAAAATTTTCTTTTCTTTAAAGATTTTATTATTTTTGAGATCATTTTATTTGGAACATTTTTATCAATTACCAAAAGGCATTTATTAAAAATAATTGAATTTTTAATTAAGTAAGAATTTAAATTTTCTATTAAATTTGAACCAATAAAAATTGGATAACTTTCTAATTTAGTTTTTACTTTTAATTGAATGGGCTTCATAAATTTTAGTTATTGTTTTGGTAATTTCACTCTTTGAGAGATTTTCACAGTTTATTTTATACATGGCTTTTGAATAAATAATAGATCGTTTTTTGATAAGTTCTTCGATTTCAATTTTAGATGATTTATATGCAATAGGTCTCTTTTTATTACCTTTAATTCTATCAACCAATGTTTTGATATCCCAATTTAACCAAAATGAAATATGATTATCCAGAACTTCCTTTTTGATCTTAGTGTTTAAGAAAGCACCACCTCCTAGTGAAATTACAGTCTTTTTTTTTTTTAAAAATTTGAGTGTTATAGCCTCCTCAATTTCTCTGAAATAGTTTTCTCCTTGGTTTTCAAATATTTTTGAAATTTTTGTTCCTTCTTTTTTTTCAATTTCTGCATCCACATCAATAAAATCAATATTAAGTTTTTTTGATACTAATAAGCTAATTGATGACTTGCCAGAACCCATCATGCCTAAAAAAACTAAATTTTCTTTTGAATTCATAATTTTCTGTATTGAAAAAACACAATTATGTCTTAATTTGATTTTAACCAACGATATATGCAATTTATAAGAAATACAAGATCAAGCAAAAGTGCTACTAGCTTTGTTATAAAGCTAGGTTTAGTTTTGATTATATTTCTTGGGGGAATTTTTCTTTTAAACAAAGTAGATTTTCCAGCACCAAAAAAAGAAATTGAAAAAATTATTCCTAATGAAAATTTTAAAATTGTTAAATAGTAACTATTTATCAGTTATTTTAATTATTTTTTTGATTGTTTTTAATGTCAAAGCAGAAGATAAACCAATCGATATATGGAATATTGATCAAAATAAAGTTAAAGAAACTCAAACAGATAATAATCAAAACGATTTAGAGAATAATGACACAAATATTTTTGAATCAAGTATCTATGATTTACAGTCTCAAAAAGAGATCGAAACTGTTCAAGTAAGTTCATCTCTTGACTCTCAAGAGGTAAAAATAATAGGTCTCTATGATCCTGAAGATTATGATCTTAAAATAGATTTATGGTCTAACTCAAATGGTGATCAGCTCAAATATCTTTTTTCAAGTCTAGAAAAAATAAAACTTTCTAAGGATGCCTCAGAGTTAATGAATATAGTTTTATTAACAAATTCTTATAATCCCAAAATAAACATCACAGAAGATGAATTTTTAAAGATCAAATCAAATTGGCTTATTAAATATGAGGATAGAAAGTTAATAAAAGAATATTTAATTAAAAATCAAATATTAAACTTACACCCACAGTTAAGTAGATATTTAGTTGACCAGTATTTATCAGAGGCAAACATTGTTAAAGCATGTGAATTATTTTTAGAAACTTCAAAAGCTATCAATGATGATTATCTCTCAAAATTTAATCTTTACTGTTTAATAAATGCAGGAAGAATTGAAGAAGCTCAATTAATTTTAGATCTTAAAAAAGAACTTGGGTTTAATGATAAGTATTTTGAAAAAAAAATGAATTATTTATTAGGATATACAAAGAAACCTGAAATAACTATCTCAGAGGTTTCAATTTTAGATTTTCATCTTGCTCATAGAACTAATCCAGACTTTACTTTTGAGCCAAAAAAAAATACTAGCCCAAAAATTTGGAAGTATTTATCAGCATCAAATTTGTTATATAATATTGAGGAGATAGACATTATTGAAGAAGAAAAGATTTCTTTAATAGAAAAAGCCACACATGATAAAAATTACTCTGAGAAAGAACTATTTTCGCTGTACAAGAGATTTCAATTTAATATTAATCAATTATTAAATGCATCAGAAGCATACAAGTCATTATCAAACATCGAAGCTAGAGCGCTAGTATATCAAAGAGTTTTACTTGAATCTGATATTAAAAAAAAATTTGAACTAATTAAGCTTTTAAAAGATTTATTTATAAAAGATGGATATTCAAATGCATTTGATGAGAATTTAAAAGAATTTTTAGAAGATATTGAACCTGATGAAGTACCATCTAATTTCACTACATTTTATTTGAATCATATAAAAGAAGTCAATAAGGAACTTATTAATATTAAATTCAATAAAGATGTTTTACATCAATCAAGATTAGTAAATTATTTTAATGGAGACTTTGCAAAATCTAAAATTGAAAAAGATTTAAATAATTTTTTAAAGAAAATAAAAAAAGATAAAAAATATTTTTTATCAAAAAAAGATATTATTTTTATTGAGTCAATCAAATCTGACGGTATCAAAATTTCAAAGAAATATGAAAACCTCTATAAAATTAATGAATCTGAAATGCCAACAGACATTCAAGTTATGATTAATAATAATGAAGTTGGCTCAACACTTTTAAGAATAATTGAAATAATTGGACAAGATGATCTTGAGGCATTAGATGAAGATACATTGTATTTTATAATTAATGCTCTTAATCAATTAGATATTGATTATATAAGAAATAAGATTTTATTAAAAGTTCTTCCTTTAAAAGTTTAGAAATTAGTTTATTTGTTTAAACCATGAGTATTAGAAAGATAATTACTGTTCCAGATGAAATTTTAAAGAAAATTTCGAGACCAATAGATAAAGTTGGGTTAAATGAAAAAAAATTAATCAATGATTTATTTGATACTATGTATAATTCAAATGGCATTGGTCTTGCTGCTGTTCAAGTAGGAATTTTAAAAAGGGTTTTAGTCATCGATGTTTCCTCAAAAGAAGATAAAAAAAACCCAATTTGCTTCATTAACCCTGTAATAAAAAAACTAAGTGATGAAATGTCAGTTTATGAAGAAGGATGCTTATCCATCCCAGATACATTTATAGAAATTCAAAGACCAAAAATGTGTGAAATTGAATATGTAGATATTGACGGAAAAATAAATACAAAACAGTTTGATGGTCTTTTATCAATTTGTGTTCAACACGAAATTAATCACTTAGATGGAAAACTTATCATAGATCATCTCTCGAAGCTTAAGAGAGATATGATTATAAAAAAAATTTCTAAAATTCAAAATAACCCAGATAGAATAATAGTTTGAAATGGCAAAAAAAATTGTCTTTATGGGTACACCTTTATTTTCTGTACCAATTCTGAAATCTTTATACCAAAATGGTTTTCCAATTAGTGTTGTATACACTCAACCACCCCAAAGATCTCAACGAGGTTATAAAATTAATAAATCACCAATTCAAGGTATATCTGAAACTTTAAATATTGATTATAGAGTACCAACGAGCTTAAAAAATAATAATTTAGAGTTTGAATTTTTAAAAAATCTTAATGCAGATCTTGCTATTGTAGTTGCCTATGGACAATTAATCCCTAAAGAATTTTTAGGTTTAACTAAAAAAGGTTTTATAAATGTTCATGCTTCTATTCTACCAGCTTGGCGTGGAGCCGCACCTATTCAAAGATCAATAATGAATTTAGATACTGAAATTGGTATTAGCATAATGAAGATAAATGAAAAATTAGATTGTGGACCTGTATGTAATATTTACAAAATAGGATTAGATCAAAATCTTAATGCTCAGGAGGTATCAGAGAAGTTGTCACAATTAGCTGCAGATAAGATTTTAGAAAATATAGATGACATTTTAGAGAATAAAATAAAATTTGTTGATCAAGATCACTCAAAAGCTACCTATGCAGGTAAAGTAACTAAGGAAGAAGGTCTAATAAATTGGAACGAAGATGCATCAAAAATTATTGGAAAAATAAATGGTTTATTTCCATACCCAGGGGCTTTTTTCAATTTTAATGGTGAAAGATATAAAATCTTAAAGGCTAAAAGTGGTAATGGAATTGGTAAAATTGGTGAGGTTATAACTAATGATATAGAAATCTCTTGTGGTCAAAATCAATCACTAAAGGTTTTAGAAATTCAAAGACAAGGAAAAAAATCACAAAAGATTGAAGAATTCATTCTTGGTTCTCAAATCAAAAAGGGAACTAATTTAATAAATGCATAGATATCAAGTCTTAATTGAGTATGTAGGTTCAAATTATAAAGGGTGGCAAATACAAAAAAAAGGACAAACAATTCAAGGAGTTCTTCAAGATAAAATTTCAAAACTTTTAAAAAAAAGAATTAATATTGTAGGTTCTGGTCGCACAGATGCTGGAGTGCATGCTGTTTGTCAATCTGCTCATTTTGATTATGAATTGACAATTACGAATAAAGATAAATTTTTAAAATCAATAAATTACTTTTTAAAAGATAAGTTGATAACAGTACTCAACATAAAAAAAAAAAATCAAAATTTTCATGCTCGTCATTCAGCTAAACAAAGAGTTTACGAGTATGTTATTTATAATAGAGTAAGTCCTCCTGCTCTTAATCGAGATAAAGGATGGCATATTATGAAAAAACTTGATCTAAAAGAAATGAAGAGGGGTGCAAAAAAACTTTTAGGAACTAAAGATTTTTCTACATTTAGAGCTTCTGGCTGTAACGCAAAAAGTCCTATCAAAACAATAAAGTCTGTTAAAATAAAACATCTTAATAACAAAATTACTATTGAGTTTAGATCTCAATCATTTTTACAACAACAAGTGAGATCAATGGTTGGGTGTTTAAAATATCTAGGTGAAAAAAAATGGGATTTTAAAAAATTTGAGAAAGTATTGAAATTGAAAAAACGAGAAAATTGCGCACCACCTGCACCACCAGAAGGACTTTTTTTAATTAAGGTTTTTTATTAAATTATTCCTCTTACTCATTGAAAATTTCTTATTAATTCTCCACCTGGACTCTGCTCTTACAATGTAACCACAACAATTTTTCGATTTACATTTGCACGGAAATTGTTTGTAATTTTCATCATAACCAAACCCATAATCACAAGTAAGTTCTTCACCTTTTTTGATATCTTTGATTGCTTTGACCCAAATTTTGAGCCCTTTTCCATCATAGTCACAATTATTATTACAAGAGTGGTTAATTAATCTGGCTGTGTTCCATGAAAAATCACCATCTAAGTCATATCGTTTATTAATAGTGAAAAGATAAATTGGTTTATTATTATCATATTTATCAGAATCTTCAGTTTGTTTTTTTGTAATATATTTACCAAGGTAGTTGATAATCTTAGTTCCCTCTTTTATGTTTTTAGAAGCATAAAGACCTCGACCTTTTTTATCAATATTAGATTTTTTGATTTTGCATAATCTCATGTAGGTGATTTATATTGAACTAGATATTAATCAATTGAATTCTATTAGTGCGTTAACATGTTCATTGGCACTTTCTGCCAAAGCATTTAAATCATATCCACCTTCAAGTATGGAAACAACTTTACCTCGAGTAAATTTATCAGTAGCAGCTAAAGTTCTTTTAGTTATTTCATAAAAGTCCCTTGAACTTAATTGAAATTGAGCTAATGGATCATCTTTGTGTGCATCAAAACCTGCTGAAAATAGTAAAAAATCGGGTTTGTATTCAACCAATCTATCTAAAACTCTATCAAACGCATTAAAATATTGTTCAGAATTGGTACCAGCAGGCAAAGGAATATTTAGAGAGTTGTTAAAGTCTCCTTTATCTTTATCTGTTCCTCCTCCTGGATAAAAAGGATATTGGTGAGTAGAAATATATAATGAATTTTTATTACCACGCATGACATCATAGTTTCCATTGCCCCAATGAACATCAAAATCTACGCAAGCAATTCTTTTATATTTGTAATTATTGATTAAATAGTTTGTCGCGACTCCAGCATTTGATATACAGCAAAATCCCATAGCTTTATTTTTTTCTGCATGATGTCCAGGAGGCCTTGCTAAACAAAATGCATTTTTAAATTGATTATTTTCTATTCCATCTATTGCTCTAATTGTTGAACCTGCAGCATCAAAAACC
>MDTC01129909.1_pt1 | contig 10047 bp, 10 predicted proteins | sample 811181 | NCBI WGS metagenome assembly MDTC01 (sample SAMN05326644, study PRJNA326480) | marine metagenome | isolation source: seawater | place: Pacific Ocean: North | collected 2011
CCAAATTTGCAGATGTTTTTTTAATTGCTTTATTTGTAAAACTAATTTTGACCGACATAAATTTTTAAATACACTCTATACGTGTTTCTGCTATATATGTTTAATATTATAAAATTTCAATGGAAAAAAAAATTTTTAAAAAGCTTTTTTTAGAGATAGGTCTATTCTTTTTACTTACATCTATAACTCTAGGTTTGATAATCTGGATTTTACAAGCCGTAAACTTCTTGGATATTATCTCAGAAGACGGTCATAGTATTGGGACTTATTTTAAATTTTCATTACTTAATCTGCCAAAAATAATCAGTAAAATTATTCTTTTATCGTTATTTTTGTCAATTTTTTATGTTTTGGTGTCATATGATGAAAAAAATCAATTGTTAATATATTGGTCTAACGGGATTTCAAAAAATAAATTTTTACATAAAATTTTCATTTTTTCATTTGTTTTTATAATACTTTCTTTTATTTTATCATTTTTCATTGTTCCATTTACTCAAGATAAAGCAAGATCTTTCATAAGAAGCTCTTCCTTAGATTTTTTTCCTGCTCTGATTAAACCCAAACAATTTATAGATACCGTGGAAAATTTAACAATTTTTATTGATGAAAAAGAAAATACAATTATTAAAAATCTTATACTGAAGGACTCAAGTAATCAAAACAATGTTCAGCTTATTCTTGCAAAAAAAGGTAAAATTATAAATGAACTTGATAACAAATATTTAGTTTTATATGACGGTAAAATTATAAATTCTTCACTAAAAAATAAATCTACAGTTTTTAATTTTAAAGAAACAAGTTTTAATTTAAATAAATATAAAACAAAAACAACAACTACACCCAAGATACAAGAGATTAAATCGTTTGATATTATTAATTGCCTTATTTCTTTGAATAAAAATTTATCTAAAAAATTTGATAATTTTAATTGTACGAATAACATTAACAAGGAATTATCACGTGAATTATATAAAAGAGCTTTTCTACCTTTGTATATACCATTGATCTCAATTATTGCGAGTTTTTTGGTCTTAAGCTCTCATAATAATTATAATTATAAAAAATCAAAATTAATTATTTTTATAACTGGAATAGTTTTGATTATTTTGTCTCAAGTATCAGTAAATTTTATAACAGAAAAGATAATGATCAATTATCTCATTTTAATACTGTTACCAATTCTAATAGCTATATCTTTTTTATTTTTCAAAATTAAAATGAAGGTTTCAAGTTAAATGATATTAAAAATTTATCAAAAATATTTAATAAAAGAGTTAATTTCAAAAATTTTACAAGTAACTTTTATTTTTTTTGTTTTAGGATTTATAATGGGAATCTTGGAAGAGCTCAGTTTTTTTTCGGGTTTAGATGTTAGTTATTACTATCCTTTCTTTTTGGTTTTTTTAAATTTACCCTCTTTAATTTATGAACTTTTTCCATTTATTATTCTTTTAAGCGTTCAACTTTTAATGATGAAAATAATAGATAATGGTGAATTAATCACTTTTAAAAATAACGGATTAAGTAATTTCAAAATTATAAAAATTATTTCTTCTACGTCCTTCATAGCCGGATTATTAATAATAATTATCTTTTATAATTTTTCAGCAATTCTAAAATTTAAATATCTTGATATAAAAAAAAATTATACAAAAGATGATAAATACTTGGCAACCATTACAGAAAATGGATTGTGGATTAAAGATCAAGTTGGTGAAAATATAAATTTTATCAATGCAAAAAAAATAGGTATTAACACTTTAATAGATGTTGAGATAGTTCAATTAGATAATAATTTTAATTATATTAACAACATAAAATCTGATGAAGTTTTCATAGAAAATGATTTATGGATAATCAAAAATGCTAATTTAATTAATGATGATAATTCATCAAAATTTGTTGAAAGTTTAAAATTTGACTCAAATTTTAATTATGAAAAAATTAACAACCTATACTCAAACCTATCATCTATTACCATGTGGGGCTTGTTGGATTTAAAAAAAGATTATAACTTAGTAAATTATTCAACTGTAGAAATTGAGTATCATTTGCAGAAAATATTCTCCTATCCAGTTTTTTTAACAATAATGTCCATATTATCTTTAGTTTTAATGATGAATATAAAGTTTCAAAAGAGCAAAATCGCATACATTGTTTTAGGAATTTTACTCTCAGTTACAATTTATTATATAAATTATTTTTTTGGTATTATTGGAAAAAACGAAAGAATGCCATTATTAGTTGCTCTATGGATGCCACTTATTATTTTATCAATTATCTCAATGACAGGTCTAATTAAAATCAATGAAAAATAAATTTAAATTAATATTGTTAGCTGCTGTTTTTTATAGTTTTGCTACAATGACATCAATAGCAAATGATGATTTAAGCTTTCAAAGTTCAACAATCGAACTTTTAGATAATGGAAATATTATTTTGGCTAAAGATGGAGTTGAAATATCATCAAACAATAACGAATTAAAAATATATGCTAATGAGTCTAAATATTCAAAAATTTCTAAACAACTATTTTTAACTGGTGAAGTAATAATTTTTGATAAAACAAGAGATTTAACAATTAAAAGTAATGAAATTCAATATGATAAGAACTTAGAGTTAATCACCACCAAAGCTCAGACTTTTGTGAATATAAGTAACAACTACAATATAAGCACTAAAAATATTGTATATTCACGGCTAAAAAATACTTTTAAATCTGATCAAAAGACAGTTTTAAAAGATAATTTTACCAATACAGTTGAAACAAATAATTTTATTTATTACGTAGAAAAAAAATTATTCAGATCAAAAAATTTTGTAATCAAAGATAAGTATTTAAATAATTATTATTCAGCAGAATCTGCAATAGATTTAAAAAAAAATGAGATTGCGGCTAAAGATGTGAAAGTCTATTTCTCTGAAAATGGAGATTTTGGTAAGCATGCAAGATTAAAAGGTAATTCAATGGTGTCAAATTCTAATGCAACAATAATTCAAAAAGGTATATTTACAACATGTAAACAAAATGACAATTGTCCTCCATGGTCTTTGCAATCTGAAGAAATTGAACATGACAAAAAGAAAAAAATTATTAAATATAAAAATGCATGGTTAAATTTTTATGATGTGCCAGTCTTTTACTTTCCAAAATTTTTTCATCCTGATCCTACAGTAAAAAGACAATCTGGTTTTTTAATGCCATCAATTCAAAACTCAACAAATATGGGTAATGCTTTGAAAATTCCTTATTATCACGTAGTAGCAGAAAATAAAGATTTTACTATTAATCCAAGTTTTTTTTCAAACAACAATATATTAGTTCAAAATGAGTATAGACAAGTTGAAAAAAATTTAGATCATATAACTGACTTTAGTATTAAAAAGTTGGATAGCTCAACTAAGTCACATTTTTTTTCAAATACCAAAATTTCCTTAAATCAAGATTACTTTGATGTGTCACAATTAGAGATCAACATTGAAAAAACCTCAAATGATACATATTTAAAAAGTGATAATATAACAAGTTTAATAAATGATGATCAAAATTTATTAAATTCCTATATAAATTATGAGTCTAATAGAGAAGATTTAAGTTTTTTTGGTGAAATAGCAGCTTACGAAAATTTATCTACAAAGAAAAATTCTGACAAATTTCAATATATTCTTCCTAGTTTTCAACTTTCTAAATTAATCAATACAGAAAAAGATATTAAAGGTGATCTTCAATATAAAATTAGTGGATCAAGTCAAAAAAGAGATACCAACATTCAAGAAAATTATCTTATTAATGATTTTGAATATAGTTCTATTTTAAATATTGCTAGGAACGGTTTTACAAATAATCTAAATTTGATGTTCAAAAATGTCTCTAAAGAGGGGAAAAATTCGGAAAAATATAATAAGGATTTTGAGTCTGATAATTTTATTTCCGCAATATTTACAACTGCTTTGCCATTAAAAAAAGAAAATAAAAAATCACAAAGCAATTTAACTCCAAAATTATCATTAAGATATAGCCCTTTCGACTCAGAAAATATTTCAAACCTAGATAGATCACTTAATAGTACAAACTTATTTTCTAATAATAGACTTGGATTGTCTGACTCACTAGAAGGTGGTCAATCAATGACAATTGGTTTTGATTATAATTATATGAAAGAACCTAACAATCCCTTATTTTCTGCAAGTTTGGGTCAGATATTTAGAGATGTTAAAGAGGAAAAACTACCTCTAAAATCTACAATGCAGGATAAAAGATCAGATATTGTTGGTAGAATGGAGTACGATCCAAATGAAAATTTTAAAATAGGATATAATTTTTCTGCTGACAATAACCTTGAAACAATGAACTATAATTTTGTAGATGCAGAATTTAAAGTAAATAATTTTATTACCTCTTTTGAATTTTTAGAGGAAAATAATATAATAGGTTCAGACAGTTATTTTCAACATGATATTAGTTACAAATTCAATAGCAATAATTTGATAAAATATAACACTAGAAGAAATAGAAAAACTGATCTTACAGAATTTTATAACCTTATATATGAATATAGAAATGACTGCTTGATAGCAGCGATCGAATATAACAAAGACTATTACGAAGATAGAGACATTAAGCCAAATGAAGAGATTTTTTTCTCTATAAAATTAATTCCTTTTACATCAATAAAATCACCTAATTTTGACAAATGAAAAAAGTAATATTTTTTTTAATCATATCTATTATTTCAATAAAATCAGCTGTCTCAAATGATGAAAAATTTAAAATTTTAATAAAAGTAAACAAAAATATTATTACTAATTTCGATATATCAAATGAAGCAAATTACTTAAAAGTTTTAAATACTAACTTACAACAACTTGAACAAAAACAAATTTTAAAAATAGCAGAAAGCTCTTTAATAAGAGAGATGATCAAAAAAGATGAAATAGAAAAATACTATGATGTAAAATATGACTCAAATACAATTGATAAATATGTATCTCAATTGTTTCAAAATTTAGGATTTTCAAGTATTTCCGAATTTGAAAATTATTTATCAATAAATAAAGTTAAATTAGATGATGTTAAAAAAAAGTTGATAATTGAGAAAACTTGGAACAATTTGATTTATGAAACTTATAAAAATAAATTAAATATTGATAAGAAAAAAATTTCAAAAAAGATTGATATTTTATTAGAAAAAAAATCCTATCAAAAAACCTACAATATTTCTGAGATTATTATTGCTGAAAAAAATAAAACAGAGTTTGACAAAAAATATAAAATGATTTTAAACGATATTCAAAAAATTGGATTTAGTCAGGCAGCATCAATTCATAGTATTTCCGATACTGCTAGCATTGGTGGTGATATTGGCTGGATAAATGAAAATGAGTTATCTACGAAAATATTTAGTCAAATAAAAGGTTTACAAGTTGGGGAATTCACTAAACCCATAAGCACTGGTGGTGGAAGTATTATACTTAAAATAAATGAAATAAAAGATATTCAATTAGAAAACATAGATAAAGAAACTGAACTTTCAAAAATGATTAATTTTGAACGAAACCGCCAATTAAATGAATATTCAGTAATTTTTTATAAGAAAATAGAAAACCTCTCTTATGTTGAAAGAATTTAAACCCATAATAATAATAGCTGGGGACTCTAAAAGTATTTTTTTTGAAATTTTTTTTAAATCATTAAATTTTAAAAAATTTAAAAGTCCAATAATTTTAATATGCTCACTTAAGTTGCTCAAACGACAGATGAAAGTATTCAATTTTAAAAAAAATATTAAAGTTTTAAATTCTAATAATTTAAATGAAGAAAAATTAAATAATACTTCTATAAACTTGATTAATATTGAAGAAAAAAATAACAACAGCTTGTACATTCAAAAAATGTTTAACGTTGCTATAAAATTGATAAAATCAGGGGTATCAAAAAAATTTATTAATGGACCAATAAATAAGAAATTCTTAAAAAAAAAATTTCCAGGTATTACTGAATTTATTTCATATAAATTTGGGCAGAAAAAAAATGCAATGCTAATTTATAATAAAAGTTTGTCTGTTTGCCCAATTACTACACATCTACCATTAAAATTTGTTAACAAAAAAATTTCTAAAAAGTTAATTTTTGAAAAGGCAATTTTAATAAACAAATTTTATAAGGATAATTTCAACTTTATTCCAAAAATTGCTGTTACTGGCTTAAACCCCCATTGTGAAACTTTTGATAAATTGAATGAAGATAAAAAAATTATTTCACCTGCAATTGAAATTTTGAAAAAGAAAGGTCTCAAAATTGAAGGACCATTTCCTGCAGATACAATTTTTTTAAAACAAAACAGAATAAAATATAATGTTATATTAGGTATGTATCACGACCAAGTTCTCTCCCCTTTTAAGGCCTTATATGAATATGACGCTATAAATATTACCTTAGGTTTACCTTTTTTTAGACTATCACCTGATCATGGTCCAAATATAAAAATGATAAATCAAAATTTATCAGATCCAATTAGTTTAATTAAAACGATAGAATTTTTAGATAGAAGGTGATTAAAGCAAAAAAAAGTTTAGGACAAAATTTTCTAACTGATCAAAATATAATTGATAATATAGTTAGTATTGTAAATATTGAAAAAAAGGTAATTCTTGAAGTTGGTCCTGGAACCGGCAATCTAACCTCATCATTATTAAAAAAAAAACCTAAAAAATTTTTTGTAATTGAAAAAGATAGTAATCTTGTTTTAATTTTGAAAGATAAATTCAAAGATAAAATCAATATTATAAATGAAGATATTCTAAATTATGAAGAAAATTATCTTTGTGATGATAAATTAATAGTTTTTGGTAATCTTCCATATAATATATCTACAGAGATTCTAGCAAAATGGATTTTAAATTTAAAAGATGAAAATATATGGTTTTCAAATTTGATATTAATGTTCCAAAAAGAAGTTGCTGATAGAATAATTTCTAAATATAATTCTTCTAAGTATGGTAGATTATCTATTTTATCAAATTGGAAATTAGATATAGAAAAAATTATTGATATCAAGCCTAACTGCTTTTCTCCAAGACCAAAGGTAGATAGTACTTTATTACTTTTTACACCAAAGAAAAAATATGCAAAAATTCAAAATCCCCTTAACTTAGAAAAGGTTACTAGAATTTTTTTTAATCACAGAAGAAAAATGATTAAAAAACCCTTCAATCATTTATTCCCAAATAATTCAGATATTTTAAAAAAATTAAATATTAATTTAAATTTAAGGCCACAAAATCTAAATTTTGATACTTATTACAAATTAACGCAAGAGTACGAAATTTTAAAAGGTTAATTTATCTACATGTTTTCTTATGTATTCATGGTCATAGTCTCTAGATCCGTTATTTATTTCTGCATTAATCAAATTAAAAATCTTTAAATAACATTCATCTAAATTTTCATTGATAACAACGTAATCATAATTAATCCAATGCAATACATCATGACTAAACTGCTTCATTCTCTCTTCAGCAATTAACTTATCCTTCATATCTCTATTAGATAACCTTTTAAAAAGAACTTCTTTGCTTGGTGGTAAGATAAAAAAAGTAACTAATTTATAATCTAACTTTTTATTTTTAATTTGATCTGCCCCCTGCCAATCAATATCAAATAAAACATTTTTTCCTTTATTCAAATTATCAATTACTGGAGTTCGGGTAGTTCCATAAAAATTATTAAAAACTTTTGCGTATTCTAAGAATTCCTCATTTTTTATTAATCTTTTAAATTTATCTTCAGTAACAAAATAATAATCTTTGTCTGGTATTTCATTAGGTCTTGGCTGTCGAGTAGTGTGAGAAATTGAAACTTTAAAGTTTTCTAATTTTGAAAGAAGATTAACCAAAGTAGTTTTACCTGCTCCGGAAGGAGAGGATAAAACAATCATTATCCCATCATTGTCTGCGGGCATCAAAATAAACTAGTTAGCTTTTCCTTCTATAAATTTTACCGCATCACCTACAGTTAGAATTTTTTCAGCTTCACTATCAGAAATTTCTGAACCAAATTCCTCTTCAAAAGCCATAACTAATTCAACCGTATCTAAACTATCAGCACCAAGATCATCTATAAAACTAGACTCTTCAGTTACTTTTGCTTCATCAATACCAAGGTGGTCTGCTACTATTTTTTTAACTTTATTTGAAACATCTTCTGACATATTGATCCTTTATTGTTTTAAATTGTTATTAGTTTAAAAACTTCTTTTGTCAAGCCATATACATGCCCCCATTAACATGTAATGTTTCACCATTTATATAATCAGATTGATTAGATGCTAAAAAAAGGACAGCATTTGCAATATCTTCTGGTTCTCCTAATCTTGCTGATGGTATTTTTGAAACTATTATTTCCTTATATTTTTCATCTATTTTATCAGTCATTGCAGTTTTAATAAAACCTGGAGAAATACAATTAATATTAATATTTTTTTTTGCATATTCAATTGCCAAACTTTTTGACATTGCCACAATGCCAGCTTTTGAAGCTGTATAGTTTGATTGACCTAAGTTGCCAGTATGACCTACTACAGAAGTAATATTAACAATTTTTCCAGATTTATTCTTAAGCATTTTTTTAATTGCAAATTTACTTAATAAAAAAGTTGAAGTTAAATTTAAATCTATTACTTTTTTCCATTCATCTAATGTCATTCTTATTGCTAAGTTATCTTGAGTTACTCCAGCATTATTAATCAAACAGTCTAATCCTCCACCTAATTCTTTTGAAGCATTTTCAATAAATTCCTCAATTTTATCACTTTGGGAAATATCAAATTTAAAGATTTTTATATTTTCAAACTTTAATTTTAAATCGTTTAATTTTTCAGTTTTTGTACCTGTTGCTAGAATATTAGCGCCACTTTCATTAAGCTTTTGAATTATTGAATTTCCTATTCCTCCAGTTGCACCAGTAAGAATTATATTTTTATTTTTTAAGTCACTCATATTTTTAAATCTTTTATATCACTCTCATTATTAATTGTATCAATTTTTACATCTTTATTAATTCTTTTAATTAACCCTGATAATACTTTCCCAGGCCCTATTTCAATAAATTGCTTCACACCTTTGTTAATCATATTTATGACACTTTCTCTCCATCTTACTCTGCTTTCTATTTGATTAATTAGTAATTTTTTTAAATCCTCTTTATTTGAGATCTCATCTGCAGTTACGTTTGATATTAAAATTTTATCAACATCTTGAAATTTTAAATTTTCAATCTCTTTTTTCATTATTTCTGTAGCTTTACTCATTAATTTTGAATGGAATGGGGCACTTACAGGCAGCTTAATATTTTTAATTTTTTTTAATTTTAAAATTTCAATTAATTTTACTAAGTCACTATTTTTTCCACTAAGAACAATTTGTCCTTCTGAATTATCATTTGCTATTTCAGCTACGAATTTATGTTTATGGTCTTGTAAAATATTTTCAATATCATTAACATTTGACCCTAACACTGCAACCATGCCACCTTCTCCCTTTGGTACAGCGTTTTGCATTGCATCTCCTCTAATCCTTAAAAGTTTTATTGTTTCTGAAAAATTTAAATATCCCGCTGATGTTAAAGCAGAATACTCTCCTAATGAATGGCCTGCAAAATATTGTGCTTTATTAAGATCAAGATTAAATTCTTTACATGCTACTTGAAATATAGAAAAGCTAACTAAAAATATTGCTGGCTGAGTATTTATTGTTAGATCTAAATCTTCTTTAGGTCCCTCTAAAATTAATTTAGAAATGGAAAAACCTAACACATCATCAGCCTCTTTAAATAAATTCTTAACTAAATTATATTTTTCAAAAAACTCCTTTCCCATGCCTATCATCTGTGACCCTTGACCTGGAAAAATAACTGAAAACATATAAAAAAAACCTATTTTTTTATCCTTTTTGCTATTGTAATTGAAGATTTATAATAGTATATCCTCATTTTTTATTAAATAACTTAAATGAATTTATACGAGCATACAATTATAGCAAGACAGG
>MDTC01090329.1_pt1 | contig 10046 bp, 9 predicted proteins | sample 811181 | NCBI WGS metagenome assembly MDTC01 (sample SAMN05326644, study PRJNA326480) | marine metagenome | isolation source: seawater | place: Pacific Ocean: North | collected 2011
TAAAAATCAGGATTATTTTGAGGAAGAATATTAAAACGACTATTATATCCAAATAATATCATATCAATTTCTAAAGATGAATAATTATTTGTATCTAAAGTCATAGTATAACCATCGTCACTAATTACTTCATATATAATTTCTTGTGAAGATAAATTTAAATTATTTACAGAGTTAGATAAAAAGAAGTTATCTGATTTATTATTAATAGCTAATTCAAATAAATAATTATTATTAATATAATTTTTATTAAATATTAGAATAGATTTAATATTTTTTAAATTAAATTGATTAGAATTACAAATAAATAAAATATTATTAGAGTTAATTGTATCTAAAGTATTAATTAAAATATAATTATTTTGTAAAACGTTTAATGAATCAAAATTTTGTATAACAAGTTGATTATTAGTATCAATGTAATTTTTAGAAGAAATTAAATAATATGATAAAAGGTTATAATCATTATTAGTATTATAATATAATAATTTGTAAAATAGTTTTTGTAAATAAATATTAATATGATTAAATTTATAATTATCATTAGATTTTTTATTAAGATAAACTAATAATGGACTGACATTATTATTATAAATTAGATTAAGTAATAATTTTTTATTTGATATTATATTATTATTATCAAGTAATATATTATGTGTTTGATTAAATTGTGAATTTGATTCTAAACTAAAATCGTTAAAGATGACTGAGGTTGTATTATTATCATTAAGTAAAGAAGTATTTAGTTGGTAGTATATATTAGATGATACAGAGGAGGTATTATCATTAAAAATGTGATAAATTTTTAATATATTTGAATAAATAGAATTCACATCAATATTAGAGTCATAAAAGTGAATAATAGTGTTATAAAGTGAATTATTTAAGATAGAGTTATTAATGGATGTGAAATTATTTAATAAATTAAGGTATTCAATATTATTAATAAATTGTAAGTTATTTGTTAAAGAGTAAAGTAATTCAAATTTAGATTGAGTATATTCTATATTAATTTGTGGTAAGTGAACTAATAAATTAATACTATTGATAAGATCTCCATATTTTGGTATTTCTATAATATTATTTGAGTTAAAGTTAAAGTTAGTTTTAAAATTAGAGTTAGAGTAGGTGATAGAAAAGTTAGTATGTTTTTTGTAAACGAATTTAAAGAATGTAAATTCAGGATTTAGAGATAAATAAGAATCTTGTGTACCATTTGATATAAGTTGAAGTAATCCCCCTGGCATTTAATAAATAATAATATTTTATTTTTAAGTTAAAAAGTATAATATAAAATCTTATATATTATTATGAGTGATTTTGATATTAATAATTATTTAACTAAGAATTATTTAGTAATATTAGAAGAATTAAATAATAAAAATAAGTTTTTAAATTTTATTTATTATATTAATACTAATTTTAAAAAAATTAAAATTAGTAAACTGGAATTATTAATTAAAATAATTTTAAATAAAATATTATATTATGAAGGCAATTTAAAAAATAAAGAATTTAAAAATTTTTATGATAATATAGATGATGAAGAGAATAAAGAGTTATTAGATAATTTTATAGATTATTATGATAATTTAGATATTTTAAAAAAGAATTATTATTTAATATTGTTTATAATAGTAAGTTCTTTTAAAGAAAAGTATAATTATTTAAAGTTAGATTTTAGTAAGAGATTAGATAATAAATCATTAGATAATTTAGGTAATTTAATAGAGAATGATATTTTTAGATATTATAATTCTTTTTTTGATTTAAATTTAAATAGGGCATTTTTTAAGAGGATAAAGGAGTGTAAAGATAGTAATGTAATGATAATATATACAAACGAGATAATTTCAAGATTAATCGGTTTACGTGAATTATTTTCATTAGAGTTATTAGAAATTTTAGAAGTAAAGAAGATTACAATAAGTGAATTTTACGAATTAGAGTATTTAGAAAGAGTAAATTATTTTTTAAATTTTTATAATAAAACAAATAATTTATTTAAAATATTTTTCAAGATTACAAATTTTATAAAAAAATTTTTATTAAAAATAAATGATTTAATTGAGATAAGTCAATTAGATTATTTAGATAGTTTAACTGATTCAGATGATATAAATCCTGGTTTATTTTGTATTTTAGATGAAGAAGAAATTAATCAAGTAATTAATTTATCTAATGATGATGATGAACACGTAGATACACCATATTATAATATTACTAATTTATTTATAAAATCAGAAGTAAATAATAACGAAGAATCGTTTGGTGATTCTAATTCTAGTAGTGAATCAGATGGTGAGACATAAAAAAAATAATTCCTATAATAGTATCTAGAAACAAAAATTTCCAAGCAAATTTATATTTTTTAATGTAGTAAAAAGTAAATAATAGAAATAATGAACCGTGAATAGGTCTATATATATTCCACCAAGTAACTCCATTAGCTTCAGGAGCATTAAGTCTAAGATCGAATAAGAATAAATAAAAAAATGATAATGATTGGATAAAAGTTAATATAGGAATAATTTTATTATTTTGAAAATTTTTTGTTAAGAATGATATTAAAAATCTAAGTAAAATACATAAAATAAAGTTATAGTTCATATATTATAAATATATTTTAATTAAAATGAGAATGCTAAACTAGCCATACCTTTTCTAAATTTTAATATATTATAATTAGTAGAAAAAACATTACTAATGATATAATCATCATCGCTTAATCTATTCAAAAAATCATTATTTAAAGTTATTTTTAAAAATTTTTTATTTAATTTAGAAAAATTACAAGAACCAGATGGTTGTAAATCATTTGGATTTAATGAAAATGAGTAAATATTAATACCATCATTACATGATGATAATTTATGTTCATAAGGTACAACATAGTTATAGTATATTGAGTCATAAGGGATCGATCTATCAACACCATTTAGTTGTAAATAGCTTGAAAGGATAGTATTATTTTTATTTGATGTAATATTTGGGTATGAGTCAGTTAAATCATAAGTTAGTGTAGAGGAGTATTCATTATGAATATTATAGTTATTAATATCAGATTCTTTTTGATTAGTCCAGATAATATATTTTGTAGGATTATTAATATTAAGTTCAAGATCAATATCATTTTTTTTAATATTTTTATATTGGATTTGGTTAGTTTGTTCAATAAGATATTCATGATTTGAGTTAGCGAATTTTAATCTTTCATCTTGATCGAGATAAATAAAGTTTGTAAGTAATTTAATATTACTAATTTTAATTTTAGATTGTATATCATTAAGTGTATAATCTGTATAAATAAGTTTAGAAAGTGTATTAATATTTAATTTAATAATAACAACTTGATGTTTAATTGAAATAATAGGTAATGAGAGTGAATAATCTTTGTTAAAGAATAATTTAATTGGGATATAAATATCAAAATTATTTTTAGTGGTATTATCGTATGTATAAGCGGATGATGAGAGTGAAAATAGTTTATTAAAATCCAATTTTTTAAAATTTGTATTAAATAATTGATTCCATATAAACATGTATTGATTGTATGATCTATCGATTACAAACCCACCAATTTCTAGTTCAACTTTAGAGACAATATTCCATCCTAAAGTATTAATCCAGGAGAAATTATAATTATTATTTAATGAATTTTCATAAATTATTTTTTTGGTGGAGTAATCGTCTTGTAAATTTTTTAGAATATTATAACTTTTATTAATATAAGATTCAATAAGTAATTTTAGTTTATTTTTTTTAATAAGTTGATTTTCATTAAGATTATAAATATTAAGTAGATGTAAAGTAATATTAAAATTATTATTAATATCATCACCAATAATATTTTTATTTAATAAAAAATCTTTATTAGAGTCTAGATAGGTATTAATAGATGTATAAATATTATCAAAAGTTTCATTAAAATTATCTAAACCATTATTAGCTATAATAATACTTTCATATATAAAATGTATGAAATTATTAAAGTTTTTTATTAATGTTTCAGATTGTGTTAAATTATTATAATTTTGTTCAATTTCTTCATTAGAAGTAGTTTTACTTAATGATACTGAAGGTAAAGATACTTTTAATATAATATCATTAATTAAATCACCATTTTTTGGTATTTCACAAGAAATTTCTTCTCCGAAATTTTTATTTCCGTCTAAGTTAAGTTCAATAAATTCCATAGCATAGTTAGTATATCTTTTATATAAGAATTTAAAAAAAGTAATTTCTGGTATTCCTGTTAGAAATAAATCTTGTGCTCCGTAAGCGAGAATTTGTATTAAACCACTTGGCATTTATATTAATAGATATTAAATTTTTAATTTTAAATAAATTAAAATATATATATATTATATATGGATAAAGAAACCAAATTTGAGTTAGAGATATCAGAAATTATAAAGAGAGCAATAAAGTATTTGTTAGAGGGAGGAGCGGTAGCGTTAGCTGCCAGGTATATTCCTTCAGAGAAGATAGATTTAAAGGAGGTAGCTGGAATAGCGTTTACAGCGGCGTGTGTTTTTGCAATTTTAGATATGTATGCTCCGAGTATATCAATTGCAGCGAGAAAGGGTGCTGGATTTGCGATAGGTAGTACAGCAGTAGGTGGATTAAAAACGTTTATATAGATGGTATAAATTGCCAATTTAAATATTCGCATATTTTTTTCCATATTTTATCTTGTTCTTTTAATTTTTCAGTACTTTTAAGTAATGGAAAACAAGGTAAAAAATCATATAATTCTAATAGTTCACAAAATTTATGTAAAGTATAAGAGTAACTAAGAAAATTCTTTCTATCTTTTGGAGAATGTATATTAAAAGGTTCTTGACATAATTTAAACATTTCTCTAAATTTTTCCTCAACTTCCCTAGTCATTCGTGGAGGAGGTTTACCTGAAACTTTATTAATAATATGTTGTACATGTTCATAATATTTATTATAATTAAGTTTTTTTAAAATTGCTCTCATTTGTTTTGGAGTAATTGATTTGTTAAGTAATCTCTGTTTTTTAATTTCATCTAATATTTTTTCATAAATATTATCTGGAATATCAGTAGATTCTTTTGCTTGAAATTGAGCTAACCCAAAAATCCATTTGTTATAAATAACAAACATCTAATGTTCAGTTTATAGAAACCTCCATTAGATCACTTGTCTCCAAGGGGACGGACTATACCTTAAGCCTTAATCAGAGTGATCAACTCTTCAGACCCACAAACATCTAGTCTCTGAACCTTCTCCATATTCCTTGATCATTGAAACTTAGGAGCTTGGCTGCGGATTGTCCTTATTCTTTACATTTTTACCATTGGGTACGATAATTAACCGTGTTCTTTTATGAAGTTTCCAACATAAAATGGTAGTAAAGACCTAACAGGATGTTCCCGCAATTTGAATGTGTTGCCAAATATTAATTACTAACTATAATATTCATTAATATTGACTAGCAGATTTCGAGTATAATAATTTATACTATGGTAACTCCACTATTTTTCCTAAGGACTTTACCACTAGCCTTAGGTAGTCTGCTGTTATGAGCAGTTGCCAAATTTAATAAATAAATTTAGACAAAATTAACTCATTAAAATGATTAATTCTTCGATAACAATAAGCTGTAACATCAGGAACTGGTTCTTTATAGTTAGGTTTATCGCTATCTAGTATTATATATTCACATTCACCACAAGAGGTACAGATAAGATATCCATCAGATAAATGTAGTGTCATTTCAATATTACAAGTTTCACAAAATTTAGGTTTAAATTTTTGAGATTTATCAAATTTAGTTTGTTTATTATCAGTTACTTTAAGATAATTATCTAAAAGTTGTGATTTGTTATTAAAAGATGATGTATTTTTTTTTACAATATTTGAATTATTAAAAAAATCAATAATTTCCATATGTTTAACATCATTATTTTTAGAATTTATTTCATAATATGGAATTATATAATCAATAGTATTATTATAATAAATTAATTTATCAACATTATTTTCAATTGATTTTAATTTATTATTTAGTGTTTTATTTTCATCTAAAATTGTTGTTTTTTTACTTATAATTTCATTTGTGTACTCAGTATAAGGAATTTTATTTAGTTTATCTAATTCGATATTATTCAATTCTATAGTTTTTTTTATATCTTCTTTACTTCTTTCATTATCTTCAAATAAATTTATTTTATCTTTATGTTTTTTATCTAAGCTCGTTTTTTGTTTATTCATATAGTTTTATTATAAAAATAGTTTAAATAATTTAATTTAATTTATATGAAACGCATTAAACGCATAATTAATATATTATAATTTGTATAGATGAATTTAGATTATATAAATTTAGTAAAATTAATTTATTTAATAAATGCAAAAATGAATGGTTGGGGAGTTGGTATAAAGGATAATGACACATTTTATTTAATAAAGAAGAAGTTAAATAATTACAATTTTGAGGAGGAGATAAGTAAAATTTCAGTTAAAGAAATTAATTTAAAAAAATATATATAAATAATAAATGTTTATTACTTATAAATATGTCAGGTGGTTTAATGCAATTAGTCGCGTATGGTGCTCAAGATGTTTATTTAACTGGTAATCCTCAAATTACATTTTTTAAAATGGTATATAAAAGACATACCAATTTTGCTGTTGAAGCAATTGAACAAATAGTAAATGGTGACTTTGCATTTGGTAATAATTTATCATCAACAATAGCAAAGAATGGTGATCTTATTACAAAAATGTATATAAAATGTGATGTTTCTCTTACTGGAACTGATGGTAAATTTGCTTGGGTTAACAAATTAGGTCATGCTTTATTAGAAGAGGTAGAGTTATTAATAGGAGGAAGTAGAATAGACAAGCAGTATAGTGAGTGGTTAAATTTATGGTATGAGTTAGCGAGGGATGTTTCACAGGACAAGGGTTATGATATGATGATAGGAAGTAATTTAGATATGACTAATTTAACAACAGATAGTAAAGCAACTACTTTATATGTACCGTTAAAATTTTTTTGTAACAAGTTTAATGGATTAGCGATTCCGTTAATATCGTTACAGTATCATGATGTGAGGGTAGATTTTAAGTTAAGGAGTAGTGATAAATTAATAGTCAAGGAAAGTAAGGCTGTAGTAACAGCATCAATTAGTAATATAAGTTTATTAGTAAATTTTGTTTTCTTAGATTCGGTCGAGAGGAAGAGGTTTGCGTCATCACAGCACGAATATTTAATAGAGCAGGTGCAGGTATCAAATAATGAGAAAGTAAATTTGGAGGATAATATTTACAAGTTAAATTTTAGTCATCCGTGTAAGAGTTTATATTGGATGGTACAGAATGGTAATTTTATATCAGGCAAGTCTTTTTTAGGTTATACTCCGGAGTCAAAGTATATTTATAGATCGGGATATGGAGAATTAAATCTTGATTTGATAAAATATGCTTCAGTGAGATATGTATTAAGTCAAGTTTATTCATCAAATGGGTTAGTAAAGTTAAGTTTAAATGGTTCTGGTGTAGAATCGGCAGAGAGTACGGTAGCAACGACAGAAACTACATATAATCATCATTCTATAACATTAAGAGATGTAGTTATTAAGGCAAATTACAATAGTTTAACAAACATTGATAATATAAATAATACAGCAGAATGTGATAGTAGTGATATAAATAATTGGGAATTAGTAACAGGAATGAGTATAGATAATATTTCATTACCAGTAGATGAATTAATGACTGGATTTACAAGAACTGCAGATGCTTTAAATATAGGAAATAGTGATTTTGATATAATCACTTATCAATGGAATAATTTTGGGAAATATTTGGATTATTCATTTAATCCTGTGATAACTAGCTTACTTAAATTAAATGGACATGAAAGGTTTGCTGAACAAACAGGAGAATTTTTTAACTATTTACAACCTTATGAAACTCATAAAAGTACTCCTAAAGACGGTATTAATTTATTTAGTTTTGCATTAAATCCATTAGAGCATCAGCCATCAGGTACTTGTAACTTTTCAAGAATTGATAATACATCATTAAATATTAAATTTGATTCGGACATAATAAATGTATCAGGCAGTAAATTAGTAATATTTGTATTAAATTACAATATATTAAGGGTGATGAATGGTTTAGCAGGAATTTCTTATAGTAATTAAAAAATATATAGATTTGAAAAAAATATATAGAATTTAATAAAAATTTTTTTTGTATACATAATATATATATAGATGGGAGGCGGTTTGATGCAACTCGTTGCCTATGGGGCACAAGATGTTTACCTTACAGGTAATCCACAAATTACTTTTTTCAAGGTTGTCTACAGAAGACACACCAACTTTGCTTGTGAAGCAATTGAACAAACTTTTAATGGAACTCCAACTTTAGGAGGAAAATCAACTGTAGTTATTACCAGAAACGGAGATTTAGTAACAAAAATGTGGTTGAAGACTACTGTATCAGCAGCAGGAGGTGATTTAACTACTACTGATTTAGGATATGCTATTATTAAATCTGTAGAATTACAAATCGGAGGAACTAAAATTGACAAACACTATGGAAGATGGATGCATGTATGGAGTCAATTAACAAGAACAGCAGAACACGCAGATGCTTTTACTGCTATTGTTTCTCCAGGAACTGTAGCTGACGGAACTTCTGCTAGTTTATATGTTCCATTACAATTTTTCTGCTGCAGAAATGATGGTTTAGCTTTACCATTAATTGCTTTACAATATCATGATGTCAGATTAGAATTTGAATTTGATACTATTGCTAATGCATCTTTATCTAATACTACTTTATTAGTAAACTATGTTTACTTAGATTCTGAAGAGAGAAAAAGATTCGCACAAGCTTCTCACGAGTATTTAATTGAACAATTACAATTTACTGGTGTAGAAACTATTGCTGCTACTGGAACCAGCAAAGTAAGATTAAACTTTAACCATCCAGTTAAAGAATTAATCTGGGCTGCTGATAATGATTTTGGTGATTTCACTGATGGTGCAGCTAACCCAGTAACAAGTGCTTTATTACAATTAAACGGACATGATCGATTCAGCGCAGAAACTGGTGCTTTCTTCAACTTCGTACAACCACATACACACCATACTAGAACTCCAAGTCCTGGTATTAATGTATATTCATTCGCTTTGAACCCAGAAGAACATCAACCATCTGGAACATGTAACTTTTCAAGAATTGATAATGCTACTTTAACTGTTACTATGGCTGGTGCTTCTACTTCTTTATACGTATATGCTGTAAGTTATAATGTATTAAGAGTTATGTCTGGTATGGGAGGCGTTGCGTACTCAAATTAAATTCAAATAATATTACTAACTTATTTAAAGATATATTCTGTATATAAATTATATATAATATGTCGTTAATTTTCGATGAAGAACTAAATTGCTTTAAATTGCACAAAACAATTTTAATTGATAATAAATCTATTCAAAACATAATAAATTTACAAACGTTATATGATTTTAATAATTTTGATTCAAGAGAAGATATTTGGTATGTTAAAAATATAAAATTACATAAATTATTATTTACGAATATTAATTATGATTATATTGAATTTAAAAATGATAATAAAAATGATTTTAGATTAACAAATATTAATTTTAAATTTTATGATATTAAAGAGCCAAGTAATGTAGATATTTTAGAAAAGGGAAAATATATTAAACTTAATGAAGGGAAATATAGTGGTCAAATTAGAAATATGTATTGGAAAGTAAAAGATAATAATAATGATATATATTATCTAATGTCTTGTAAAGATAATAATAAAAATACCACATATTTTAAATTTGATACTAATTCTCTACACAAAGTACTTAATGTTTATAATAATAATAGATATACTTGGCATATAGGAAAAAATGGTTATCCTAAAGTTTGTTATCCTGATGATAAAGGTAATAAAATTAATAGATACTTACATCAACATCTAATGGATTACTACGGAAACGGATTAAATAAAAATACAAAAACTATTGACCATATTA
>MDTC01177327.1_pt1 | contig 10046 bp, 9 predicted proteins | sample 811181 | NCBI WGS metagenome assembly MDTC01 (sample SAMN05326644, study PRJNA326480) | marine metagenome | isolation source: seawater | place: Pacific Ocean: North | collected 2011
ATTGACGCCGTTAGCCATCCGGCTACGCGCATCATCTGAAAAACGAACTTCTTTCGCTGACATTTCTTTTTACTCCAATTCTGATTCTAAAATTTTTTACTTTTAACCTTCAAAGACGGCCATAACGTCGTCTTCTCGCATGACAAGTAGCTCTTCTTCGTCTACCTTGACTTCTGTACCTGAGTACTTCCCGAAAAGGATCTTATCACCGGCTTTCACGTCTAATGGTCTGATGTCGCCGTTTTCTAGTATTTTGCCATTACCCACAGATACAACTTCGCCTTTTGCTGGTTTTTCTGTAGCTGAGTCTGGTATGACAATACCGCCTGGGGATGTTTTTTCTTCATCCCATCTACGCACGATTAATCTATCGTGAAGAGGTCGAATTTTCATTTCTATAGTTCTCCAAATATTCAAGAATTCATTAAATTAATAGCAATGAGGTACCATTACCCCTTAATATTAGCACTCATAGTAGAGTGGTGCTAACAATAATACGTTACGAATAAAGAGTCAAGAGGGTTTATAATTAATTTTTGGATACTTAATAATGCGTTTAATTTTAACTTTTATTTGCTTTTCAATTTGTTCGCAGAATTGTTTTTCTGAAACTGATTTAATTGAGCGAAGTTTTAAAAATTATAGAATTAAATTGGAAAAGCCTGCAATTCATACTTCTAAAACCGATGAATTATTTATTTCAGTTTTTAAAAATGATCTTCCCGTTACTAAACTATTACTGAGATATGAGGGTGTTCTAGAAGAATTTATAGTTAGAGACATAACAAAAGATGAAAGCCCCGATATTGTTTTATTATTGAAACATCCTTTTAAAAATGTACGGGTTTTATCTTTACAGGGTTTTGAACTCGTTGAATTAATTGTTAGGAATCAGGACTTAGCAAGTAAAAACGTTAATTTTTTAAAGATCGAAAAAAGAGGAGATGATGTTCAAAGAACGTTAGAAGTTTCGGATGATAAGCGAAAATATCTACTAGTGCAAAAATTTTGCTTTAAAAAACTGGGTTGGTGTGACCAAATCAACTGAAAAACTAACGCTCAAACGAACTATTGTAACTAAAAATACACCCTATTTTTCCGTCTGTCTCATTATTAATTTCTACTATTGTACTAAAAACATAATGAGCGTCTGCAGGTTGCAAAATGCATCGTAAGTGATCTGAACGCTTATTGACTTTTCTTAAAATGGCATTTGACCCTGCAAGAGATCCACAAAGAAGGCCTGATTCAGACCAGGCTGAATCAGGAACAGGAACAAGCTCTTTTAAAACTTTTGATGCAACTGGTCCCGTAATTGCAAATTCACAGTAATCAGCACGTTGTACAACATAATTTACAGAGTTGGGCGGAACTGAGTTTTTAAAGCCATCAATTAACGTTTCATCATAAGAGTTAATAAGTATAATTTTTTCTTGATTAAGACAAATAATTCCACCACTGCCCACAGAAACCCATTGAAACGGCTTTAAACTATCAAGTCCGAAATAGGTTTTTGTTATAAGTGCTGCTTCTTTTCCTATGATTACTAATTTTCGAAGACACGACAGATCAAATAAGCAACTGGCTTCGAAATTCATGCTGATAGGTTTTTTAAGCCCTCTAATTTCACAGGATTGAAACGTTTTAGTTTCCGATGTGCTTTTATCAAAAAAAGAAAGCAAAGGGCTCGTGCTATTAAAGTCACCAGGCATTTTGTTCATGCATTTTGCCTTTCATTTTCTGGGTCATAAAAATTAGATGGGACGATTGATGCATCCAAAGTTGAGCCATCGTCGAGTCTAATTTGGACTGTCTCATCTTGGTAAAAGGGGTTATCTACCATGGCTAAACCGATGATTTTCTTCAATGTTGGACTGAAATTAACGCTAGTTACTCTACCTGTAATATCGTTATTAACAACTGTCAGATTATTTTCTTTGATCTCTAGTCCCCTTAGATCATTCATCTCGAAGCCCACGAGTTTCCTGGTCACATTTTCTTTAAGGTTTTTTAAACTATTTCTCCCATAAAATCGGTCTTTTTTTAAACTTACTCCCCATCCCAAGTTGACTTCAAAAGGATTGGTGTTGCCATCGGTGTCTTGGCCAAAAATTAAATGACCTTTCTCTAAACGAAGTAGCCTTTGAGCCTCCACCCCAAAAGGTTTTATTTGGCTGGACCGACCTGCTTCAAGCAATCCATTCCAAACATTTATCAAACTATTTGTTGGCATGTGTATTTCGTAGCCCAGTTCGCCGACAAACCCTACACGCATTATTCTTGATTCTACTCCGCAAACAGAAGCCTCTCTATAAGCCAGATAAGGGAAATCTTCTGCGTTGAGCGCAATATTTGTAACCTGTTCAAGTACATTTTTTGACAAGGGGCCGGCTAAATTTACAGCTCCAACTTGACCCGTATGGTCCCAAATTGTAACGTCTAATTCCAATTGCGCTTTAAAAAGTTCAAGTTGCCTTACGACGGTTTGGGAGTGACTGCTTGTAGCCGTAATGTAAAAATGATTGTCTCCGATCCTGGCGGCGACTCCATCATCTACCAATGTTCCGCCAGCGTCCACCATGAAAATATAGCGAGTCATTTGTAATTTTAATTTATCAAATTTGCAGGTATAAGCGTACTCGAGTAGTTGGGTGGCGTCTGGACCGAATAGTTCTATTTTCCCAAGGGTTGATACATCAATAATACCAACCTCGTTCCTTACAGTTGAGTACTCTTTCGCTATAAGTTCTCTGGAGACCATTCCACCGTAAACCATGGGGCGGCGCCAGATTCCATTTTCCTTGATATCAGCCATTTGCCCCTGATGATATGAGTCCAGACTAGTCCTCCTTTCTCTCCTTATTCTTCTACCTGCAAGCTTTCCAATTGGGACCGGATAAACAAAGGGTCTTGGTGTCACAGTACCAACGTTTCCTATGGGTAGATCGTTGAATTCGGCTACTATTCTGATACCGTTCAGATTAGACAGCTTGCCTTGACTTGGGCCCATCCCAATGGTGCTATATCTTTTAAGCAACTCAATTGAATCAAACCCCTCTTTCATACCGGTGATGAGGTCTTTTATTTTCAGGTCTTCATCAAAATCAACAAATTCATTTCCTTTGGAGTGCGGGAAAATCGGGTAGGGATGGCTTTGATTTTCATATGCAACTTGGTCGTTGTTCGGGACGATCTGATTCTCTAAGTGGGCTTCACAAGCCGCGGCCGCAAGTTTACCATCTTCTAATCTGTTCGTTAGGTCATACACTCCCCTTACCGTTCCCGCGGCAAAAATGCCTGAAGGTAATTCGTTCGGGACTAGTTGATTAATTTTTTCTATGTATTTCAGTTTGCCTCCGGCTTGAACAAGCAAATTCGAAGCAGGCGACCAACCAACACTCATTATTAAACCATCGCAGGTAATTTCCCTAGGAGAAGGATCATTAACGGTTCGGTATACGAATGAGGTCAAACAGCCATCTTTGCCTTTTGCTTCGGATGGTATCACATTACTTACCACCTCGATCCCCATTGATTCTGCATGTTTCCTTTGGGTTTCGCTTGCCTCAAAAGATGGTAGTTGCAAAATACAATTTATATTTACCCCTGTTGCTTTTAGTTTTAACAGGCGTTTAAATCCTATGTCATTAGCTACCATCGCGACGGATCTTTCGAATGGGTCAATTGAATATCTATGGGCCAATCTAGCTACAGCGGACCCTAACACAATTCCAGGGAGATCATTATTTCGAAAAACGGCAGGTTGCTCATAGGCCCCGGTGCATATAATTATTGCTTTTGCTGAGACTAGTTTACAACCATTAGGACCTTCTAAAATTACGGATTTGTCATCATAGTATCCGCTTGCAAAATGTTGATTCAAGCAAGTAATATTTGACGATGTAGTTTCCCTAATGTTTGATTGAATTTTATCAGAATGATCTTCTAGTTCGAAATCAGAACATCCTCCGAGCTTAAGATTTTCGTCTGCAATAATTACCTGGTACTTTGATTTTGAAAAATAAGCGGCAGCTGCAGTTCCCGAGGCACCCCCACCAACAATGAGAATGTCGCAGAAAAGTGTTTCAGAAGGATATCGTTTCTTAGTGTATTTAGTTCTGACTTGTCCCAAGCCAGCTAAGTTTCGGATAAGTTTTTCCCAATATGGCCAAAGAAAAGCTGGTTTAAAAAAAGCTTTGTAGTAAAATCCGACTGGAAGTATTGGTGCGAATATACCCAGAATACGGGTAAAGTCATTACGTACCCCACCGATCGTATTAATAGCTTTTAAGCTGCCATAACTCTCATTCGCCAATGAAACATCACCTCTTATATTAGTTCTATCTTCCGATTGTAGGAGAACATTAGCATCGTGGTTGGCGAGTGAGACAAAACCTCTGGGTCGGTGGTATTTAAAACTTCTCCCTAAAATTTTTTGTCCATTGGCTATTAAAGCACTCGTAATAGAGTCCCCTTCAAAAGCGATAATTTCCTTACTCTCGAATCTAAATACTATTCTATTGGAGCGAACTATCCACTCAGTATCTTTTACTGGCAACCTTCTAGCCATCATTGCTCCTTAATGGAAAGGATGGTATTAGTCTCAGTTTCACGGTTTACTCTAAACCACTGCTGTGACGGCTGGTGATACCACCATTCCATTCTAGTAAGAGGTCGGCTGTCTTGATGATACGCCCATTTACCTGCGGAACCCTCAAAATTAGCGGGTTCGGGATCAATTGACCCCCCGTAAATGAATTCGCTGACCGGTCTTTCTCCAATATTTGGGCAGTTTAAGTATTTCATTGTTGCATTTTAGTGTCCAACAGACGCTGCCCCTTTCTCGCCAACGAGTTTGAAATCCTCAAATCTACTTAGGTTGAATCCGGTTATCAATGAGTCGTTTTTATTGAGGGCTATTGAGTTTGCCATGCATTTTCCGCTAACCGGCGTTGCTTTGAAACCCCACGTGCCCCAACCCGAGTCTAAAAAGAAGCCTTCAACTGGAGTAGTTCCCATGATAGGGGCAAAGTCTGGCGTCATGTCTGCCATGCCAGCCCATTGCCTGTTAATTTTTACAGAACTTAGAAATGGGAATAAATCTAATATTTGGTCGCACATACCAGAAACAAACTCATAGCTAGACTTAGTGTTGTGTTGTTCAATTGGATCGACTGACGCGCCCATGACTAGTTCGCCTCTGGAACTCTGGCTGACGTAGATATGTAGACTTCCCGAAACAATAATAGTGTCTAGCCAAGGTTTCATCGGTTCAGTAACGCAGGCTTGCAGTGGATAAATATCTATCGGAGAATCAAGTCCTACCATATTTAACACTGTAGGGGTGGCACCAGCCACTGCTGATAGCACGGTGTTGGTTTTAATTGAACCTCTGTTTGTCTCAACAGAAACAACTTTGTTTTTCTCAACATTGATTCCTCTTACCAGAGTGTTCTGGTGAATTTCGACTCCTTTCTGACAAGCCTTTTTTCCATACCCCCAGGCAACGGCGTCGTGCCGTGCGACCGCACCTGGCGCATGAAATAATGCACCTTCTATAGGATGGTTTCCGCCGCACTCAAGGTCTATTTCAGGGCACGCTGCTTTGACTTCAGAGGGTCCCACAACACTGCTGTCAATACCATAATGTTTATTAACCTCTGCTCTCCATCGAGCGGTCCTTAAAGTAGCATCGCTATGAGCCAAAGTGAAGTGACCCCTCTCAGAGAAAAAGATATTGGTTTCGAGCTCCTCAGAGAGCTGATTAAATAGTCGTACACTCTCTCCATAGAATTTAACACCCTCTTCAGTCAGGTAATTTGATCTAATAATTGTTGTGTTTCTACCTGTATTACCAGCTCCAATATAATTTTTTTCTAAGACGGCAACTTTTTTTATGTTATGGTAGTGAGAGAGATAGTAAGCGCAGGCTAAGCCATGACCACCTGCGCCAATTATAACCACATCATAGGATTCCTCTAAGTCCTTAGCAGGATTAAACCATCGTTTTTCTGAATGGTTATCTATGAAACCGTACTTTAATAATCTTATAGACATTGAGGTTGTTTAGTATAGTGAAGTCGTTAATCAAATTTCCCGTAAGCGGTTCTTAAAGCCACTAGAGGGTGATTGTCTGACATTTGGAACTTAACAAGGAGTTCTCTAGCTATCATATCTCTTTCCTGCTGGTTGTCGGGTAATTTGAGATCTGGCGGAACGGTCACCCACCCGTTTATATTACGATCGAAGACGGCGGCACGTCCCTCCTCATATCCCATATGAATATCTTCTAGCCAATTTAAGTCTTTCCATCCCATGTAATCAAGATATTTTTTAAGGAAAGGAGTTAGCTTTGTCAGGTCTGGCAATAGATTTACATCATAGCGGTAGCCGATTGTTTGCCCAATCATTTTCTCACGCTCGGAATCGACTCCGTCTGACTTAAGATAATGGTCTATGTCTTTATTTTCGCCCATCTTACTCTCCGCTAAATATTTTTCGCAAATTAGAATCGGTTTAGGTCTGGTCGCCCTACTGTGACTTGGGTTCCAGCAAGCGGTACTTGAGCCATTGCTGAGGCTTCCATAGTCAGTGCGGCCAAATCTTCCGGCTCTAATGAATGAATGTTGGTTTTTCCGCATGCTCGTGCCATCATTTGGCATTCTATAGCGAGGGTGTGAAGAAAGTTATACACTCTTTCCGCAGCTTTATCTGGATCAAGTCTTTCCCTAAGTTTCGGATCTTGGGTAGCAATCCCAACAGGGCATCTTCCTGTGTGGCAATGATAACAGTTGCCGGCTTTTACACCCATCTCTTCTTCGTAATTGGCTTCAGGTATGTCTTTGTTGCAGTTTAAAGCCATCATAGACGCGTGACCAATCGCTATAGCATCTGCCCCTAATGCAAGCGCTTTGGCAATATCCCCGCCGTTTCGAATTCCGCCCGCATAGACTAATGTAATCTCCCCACTTTTCCCTACGTCGTCTAGGGCTCGCCTAGCTTGTCTGATTGCTGCTATCCCGGGAACGCCTGTTTCTTCCGAAGCTAAGTGAGGACCAGCCGCTGTTCCACCTTCCATTCCATCAATATAAATTGAATCTGGATCTGTCTTAGCTGCCATCCGAACGTCGTCATAAACTCGCGCCGCTCCCAACTTGAGTTGAATAGGAATTTCCCAGTTAGTTGCTTCTCTAATTTCTTCAATTTTAAGAGCCAAGTCGTCAGGACCTAACCAATCTGGATGTCTAGCTGGAGACCTTTGATCTATTCCAGCAGGTAGTGAACGCATTTCTGCGACTTGATCAGTAACTTTCTGTCCCATAAGGTGGCCACCCAAACCGACTTTTGCTCCTTGACCAATAAAGAATTCACATCCATCAGCTAGACGCAAGTGTTGCGGGTTGAAACCGTATCTGGATTGTATGCATTGATAGAACCATTTTTCTGAAAATCTTCTTTCGTCTGGGATCATTCCTCCTTCCCCAGAACATGTAGCTGTTCCAGCCATTGTTGCGCCTCTTGCTAAAGCTGTTTTTGCTTCGAACGACAACGCCCCGAAGCTCATTCCAGTTATATAAACAGGTATGTCAAGTTCTATCGGACGCTTTGCTCTGGGACCAATGATTGTTTTAGTCTCGCATTTCTCTCTATAACCTTCGATGACAAACCTAGTTAGTGTGCCGGGCATGAATGTTAATTGATCCCATCCCGGAACTTTTTTAAACATAGAAAAGCCTCGCATACGGTATCTGCCGAGCTCAGATTTAATATGGATATCATTTACGACATCAGGGGTGAAAATAGGACTTTTTCCAAGTAAATATTTTTCCTTATCGTCAGACATTGCTGTTGCTCCTTTTTGTTTTAAAGAACCAGTTTCTTTTCGCTTGGTTCGAGACTATCGTAATTCCATAATTGTTTACCAGAAACCACCTTTTTAATTGTTGATAAATTAAGTTTATCACCCAATTCATAAAGAGAGAGTTTATCAGTTAACCATTTTTCGTCGGATTCAGTGATTTCTGCTTCAACGGCATCGGCACCCAAGCTTTTGATTGTTCCTCCGACATAAATAGTGCCGTCATACATTGAATCCCCTAGGTTATTCCCAGCATCACCCAGTATCACCATCCTGCCCCTTTGCATCATAAATCCTGAAAATGCACCGGTGCTTCCTCCAGCGATTATCGTGCCTCCTTTCTGGTCGATTCCTGTTCTAGCACCTACATCTCCTCTACACACTAAGTCACCTCCACGAATTGCGGCCCCAAAAGTTGACCCAGCGTTTTTCTTTATTAAGACAGTTCCGGACATCATGTTTTCTCCACAGGACCACCCAACTCGGCCCTCAACAGTTACGTTGGGTCCATCGAGAAGACCGAGACCAAAATATCCTAAACTGCCTTCAATCTTTAAATTTAATCTGTTAAGTATACCTACTCCGATGCTATGTTTAGCTCCTGGGTTTTTGATAGTAATTGTGCCATAACCTTCTGTTAGAAGATGTTTTAACTTACTGTTAATTTGCCTTGTGCTTAAATCTTCCGCGTCGACTTCCGCTGACTTTGAGAAGTCAACTTCATAAGTGAACGGCTGAGCCATTTTTTCCTCATTGTTATCTAAAGAAAAGAATACTTGCTGAGTTCTCCCGAGCAAAGATTCCGTTCTCATTTCGGTTTTTAGGGGTTCTTTTGATTTCTCTAAGCCTGCCATACTCTTACCTCTCCGTCGTAAGGATCTGATGTGTCAATTTCATTATTCATTATCGTACGAATGGCGACCTCTTCTGATGCGAGAGCAACTAATTGGTCGCTTTCAAAAAGTACCATCGGCTTTGCGGCCATCGTATCTTTAGCCATCCCGAGCGAATCTGATGTAGCCAATAAGTAGGTGAAAACTCCATCTAGTTCTTCTACACTTTGAACCATTGAGTCCTCTAAGTTCCTTCCTTGCTCGATTTTGTCAGCTATATAAACAGCTATAAGCTCAGAGTCACAGCTTGACATGAACCGATGCCCCTTTCTTTCCAGTTCCCGCCTCTTGGACCAATAATTGGTTAATTGGCCGTTATGAACCACTGAGACATCGGCGAAAGGATAAGCCCAATAAGGATGTGCTGACCTGATATCGACGTCGGATTCTGTCGCCATGCGTGTATGTCCTATGGCATGCGTTCCGTTGAAAGATTTTAGGGAGTATAAGTCTGAAACTACGGTTGCGTCACCTAAGTCCTTTACAAGCTCTAGCCCTTTTCCTATCGAGAGAATTTCCACTCCCTCTATGTCTTCAACGTAGTTTGCCAGTTGACGTAAATTACCATCACAAGTGAATATGTATCTTAAAGCGTATTCTGTTATTTTTTCGACTTCGATAACTTTAACTTTAAGTTCTTTAAGGCGGTTTTGGACGCTTTTTATTCTCTCCTCCATTTTGGCGTGAATGTCATAACCATTGATGGCCTCGTGACTTTCCGCGACTTTCATGCGCATTACGTATTGCTCAGAATCTTTTTTATCTCTCTCGCAGTAAAGTGCGAAGCCCGTTGAATCCGGCCCTCGATGTTTCATTGCTTGAAGCATAGAAGACATCTCCTCGCCAATTTTTGAGTTACCGTTTCTGTGTATTACCCCCGCTATTCCGCACATAATTCACTCCTGTTAATTAACTATGGAAGACAATGCATGTACATTTCTTGGTCCCAATCAGTCACTGTTGCCATAAATTTTTCATGTTCGTCATTTTTATACCATTTATAAATTTTATACATATCTCCGGGCATAGACGCTTTGATAATCTCATCATCTTCCAATCTTTGGAGAGCTTCCCCTAGTGACATGGGAAGTCTCTTAACCTCTTTGCCCGCTTCCATAGCCTCATAAATGTTTCGATTTTCAGGTTCCCCCGGATCAATATCATTGTCTATTCCATCTTCAAAAGCGCTAAGGAGAGCTGAACCTAACAGATAAGGATTAACCATTGAATCTACGGCTCTGTACTCGAATCTCCCCGGAGCGGATACTCGAAGTCCAGTGGTTCGATTTTGAAAA
>MDTC01221500.1_pt1 | contig 10046 bp, 9 predicted proteins | sample 811181 | NCBI WGS metagenome assembly MDTC01 (sample SAMN05326644, study PRJNA326480) | marine metagenome | isolation source: seawater | place: Pacific Ocean: North | collected 2011
CAAGATTAAAACCGTGGAGCTCACAAACTCTGGGATCGTCATGGCGAAGATCGCCGTGGTGGATACCCACAGATCAGGGAGACGATCTCGCCACAGGGCCGCGATAATCCCAAGAAAGATGGCGAGCGGAACACCTATTATCGATGCGGTAACGCCGAGGATCACTGTATTACGGAAACGTGTGCCAACGGTTTTTGAAATCGGTATCTTGCGCTTCATGGAGACACCGAAATCGCCCTGGATCGCACCAAGGGCCCATTCGCTGTAGCGTGTCAGTGCAGGACGTTCGAGTCCAAAATCGCGCCGACAATTCTCCAGCCGTTTCCCCTGGGCGAACCGCCCCAGATAGGCGGTGCAGGAATCACCGGGCAGCACCTCAACACCCACGAAGATAATGCCCGAGACAAGTACGATCGTCAAAACACCGAGTGCCAATCTGCGGGCAATTAGCTTAACCATATCGACCCTGGTTCACGAGTTATGGTTCTCGGGTCGGATGGCCGCTTGGTAATGATTAGTATTCATCTAAGACCGAGCATTGATTAAGCGATCGGAAAAGTATGGGGAGTACGTTGCACTGCCTTGGAGATGCCTCGGTTGGCCAAGGATTTGACTATTTGGTCAGAAGCAAGGGGTCATCAATTTTCCCTACGGCAATGAACCTGTAACGATCCTACCTAGGTTCTCGAAAACATCGCCAAGAATCTAGTAGATGCCAATTGGGCCCCAGGTGGCTGATTATTCTTAGGGTGTTCGCCCAGTATCCAGCCGCCCGAGGCCGGACTAAATTCAACGTAGAATTTAGTCCTAATGCAGGCCCACCAGTTAGTCGCTCACGTGTATAAGGTGGTATTTGACGGCATCTGTAAACACCGGTTGTAAGCCCGAAACTCTGGCAGTCGTAACAACGGCCTGGTTGGTGTGCAAAGGAATGAACGACCCCCCCTCCTCGTAAAGCATCGTTTGTAGTCGATGGTACAGCGCCTTACGTTTCTCGAAGTCTAGTTCCTGCCGTGCTTGGTCTAACATCTTGTCGAAATCGGGATGATTCCAGTAAGTTTCGTTCCAAGGTGCGCCGCCGCGGTAGGCTTCATTTAGAATCTGATCAGCTGGCCGCTGCCCCCAGCCAGTGGTTACGACTGGTTCTTTCATCCAAATTTCTCCCCAATATCCATCCGACGGGGCCTTTACAATGTTGACTTTGATGCCGGCCTGTGCGGCTTGTTGCTGGTAAACCTGTACCATATCGATCCAGGCAGCCTTAAGATCACTGGTGGTGAGGTCAAACTCGATGCCGTCAGGATAACCGGCTTCGGCGAGCAGCCGCTTAGCTTCGTCGATCTGCTGCGGACAATCGAACGGCGCGCGATATTGATCGCCCGACCACACGGGGTGATCACACGACACGACGCCACCGCCGGGACCGAGAACCAGGTCCACGATGGCCTGACGATCGGCTGCTATTCGGACCGCCTTGCGGACGCGGGCGTCAGTAAAAGGCTCGGTATCGGTTCGGAAGACGATGCCCAGCCAATCGCCTGTGGGCACTGTCATCATCTTGAACTTCGGATTGTCCTCGAACAGAGGCAACTGTTGTGCGGACAAATCACCGTAGCCAAGCATATCGATTTGGCCACTGAGCAACGCTTGCACGCGCGCCTGTGTATCTGCAATGCCGATGACCTCAATGGTCTCGACACCTGGCGGCCCCTCCCAATAGTCGGGATTTGCTTTCAGAGTGGTTGTTCCTTCAGGATCGAGCGTTACCTGAATAAAGGGTCCGGTTCCGATTCCCGTCATTCCGATGGTGTCCGCCGAACCTTCTGGGATCATCCGTATTCGATAATCCATCAGCTGCAATGCGAGATCCGCGTAAGGTGCTGACAGCGTCATCTTGACGGTCAACGGGTCAATGGCCTCGATAGTGTCTACCATCCCGATGACCGCGGCGGCTGGCGAGTCTAATTCTGGGTCTCTGATGTGTTCTAACGTATAAACCACGTCGGCTGCATCGAAGTCGGACCCATCGTGGAATTTGACTCCTTCACGCAACTTAAAGATCCATTCGGTCGCTTGGTCGTTTGCCGACCACTCCGTTGCCAGGTTCGGTTCCGGCTCGCCATTTAGAGCAGGACGAACCAAGCGGCTCATCGTCTTCTCAGTGACTTGCCAGAAGCGACCCTGGGAAGCCGGGTCGACGTTCATAGCCTCCGCGCCCATCCCAATGTCGTGGGATTGGCGGAATGTTCCACTCTGGGCGTGGGCTAATGTTATTGACAACATTGCGACACTCGCTGCCGCAACAAAGATATGAAGTTTTTTCATGATTTCCCTCTTGGTTTCATTGGCCGATTATCAGAAACGCCGTCTAACCTTTCTTAAATTCATCGTTGACTATACTTGATATTGATTAGACTAGATTAAAGACGACTATATTCTTTAGGGTTTGGCGAACCTCCAAAAAGGGCACTTATGTGTGGTTACTCAAGTCCTTGAAAAATTGCACACTCAGACGGATTTGAACCGCTGACCACTTGGTTAGCAGTTACATACTTTTTTGCTAGTTTTTCTGAGAACCATGCGGTTTTCTACAAATAAAGTTGGGAGATACAGGGAGATACAGGGAGATACAGGGAGATAGATCTCAGTAACGCCAACATACGGCTAGTTGTTGTAGGAACTTTTTCGCGTTCTTTTTGTATGCCCCTGTAACAGGAATAAGATAGCGGTATGCAATTGTTCTGGATGAGTACTCCCGGTTTATCGTGGCCTGGCGCTATCTTATGACCCCATCACTCAATGCTTAAGATAAATGGCCCAATCTATTGGAATGGGTCACTGATGACTTGATTCTGGGTGAAATTCAGTATGTTCGCGAGCGCTATCACGGCGACGCTTACAAAAGGGGTAGTGATCTAATTTCTTCTACATTTAACAAAGATCCAGATGGCATCACTTGGGAAGGCCCCGTCTTGTCGGGTCCGCCCTTGATAATTGACTCAGGAGCCGAGGATGGCATCTACTTTGCGACGATGCCTGGAGGATTTACATTTGTTGATGAAGACAGACAGGGCCTTCCTGATATCAGCGCATATATAGATAAATACAATGCTCGCCTCAGTGTTGCGGAAGGCGGCTACGGAAATACAGCCGACTGATCTGTAAGCATCAAGAGATTCCCGGGGGGGCAGTGCTGGCACTACTCCCCCGGGCGCCACTTAATGGGGTGCCTCTTTGATCAGGGCGCTGTGACCTGAATTTGGCCAGAGGGCCCCAACCCCATCTAACCAGAATCAGCCCGTTCGACGGCGGCTTTCCAGGTCATTGTCCAATTCATCTCCCCTGCCTTTTCGGGTACCGTTAACGGGAAGTGCCTGTTGATTCCAAGGCCCAAGTGGCTCGGGGTGCGCGATGGGTAACCGCTTGAAAGTAAAGAACTCCACCGATACACTGGCCGAGAGGACAGTCTTTACGCTATCGATAAGATAGCCAACTTGAATGGATTACGGTTTGGTAAAACGAGAGGGGGTATTGGTATTGACCGACCTGGACGTGTCCGGGCTGAAGATAAAACGTATTGAAAGGGCAATTGATCAGTCCATGAAGGTCGAAAAGCAGCTCAGCGTTGCCGGTTGGAAACGGCCGCTAGCGAGCAAGAATAACTTACTAGCCACACAGGAGGCCTGGAAATGTTCAGGATGAAACACAAACAAGCATGGTTTACCGCTGTTGCTATCGCGGCTCTTTCGTTTGCATTGCCGTCAATGGCTGAGCAAACGATCAAGATCGGTGCTTCGGCACCCAAGACAGGTCCACTGGCCGGCGGCTCGACTGTCACATACTGGCCCAACGTCAAGCTGTGGGTCGAGCAGGTTAACGCCCGCGGTGGACTGCAGCTCAAAAGCGGCAAAGCCAAAGTCGAACTGATCGAATATGATGACCGAACCAATCCGGGTGAGGCGATCAAGAACATTCAGCGCCTCGCGACTCAGGACAAGGCGGATTTTATCCTGGCGCCCTACGGTACGGGCTTGAATCTGGCGACCGCGCCTATTTTCGCCAAGTTTAATTATCCGTTGATCACGCATACCACGATCACGGATCAGATCGATGCGCTCACCAAACGCTATTCCAACATCTTCTTCACCCTGGGTTCGACTACAGCATTCGCCGGTTCGGTGGCGAAGGTGCTGAAACAGATGCGAGATGAGGGCACGATCGGCAAACGAGTCGCTATGGTAAACGTTGCCGATGCGTTTGGTATCGAGCTTGCAAATGCGGCGCGGCCGATCTTCAAGGACGCCGGATTTGAAATTGTTTATGACAAATCCTATCCGCTCGGATCGCCTGATCTTTCACCAGTCGTGCGCGGTGCCAAGGCCACCAATCCAGATGCCTTTGTCGCCTGGTCATATCCGCCCGATACGTTCGGTTTGACCGCTCAGGCAAAAGTGCAGGGCCTCAATGTAAAGGCCTATTACACCGCTGTTGCCACTGCCTTCCCGGCTTTTGGCGGTAAGTTTGGCAAATCCGCTGAGGGTATCCTGGGTGCCGGCGGCATCAATCCTGATACGGATGCGATGAAGGCTTATTTTGCGGCCCATAAGAAAGCCACCGGTAAATCCCCGGACTACTGGGCCAGCGGCATGGTCTATGCGACGTTCGAGATCCTTGAAAAAGCCATCGAGGGGGTTGGATCGAAAGACCGTAAAGCAGTGATTGACTACATCAAGAACAACACTTTCGAAACCGTGATGGGACCGATCAATTTTGAAAACCAGAACAACGAAAAATATTGGACTGTCGGCCAGTGGCAAGGTGGAAAGTTTTATGGGGTAAGCTCAACGGGCCGTCCCGGGGCTAAGCCTGTCAACCCTAAATCCAGCTGGTAAGCTTCTCCGCTCACTCCCGGTGCAGGCAACACGTCCGCACCGGGAGTTTCTGTTAGTACAAATTATCCGTCGTGGACATTCTCATTATCGGCGGACTGTTGGGCGGAACCTATGCCCTGATGGCGATGGGCTTACAGCTTCAGTACGGCGTCGCCAGAATCATGAACCTCGCCAACGGCGAGATACTGGTAGCGGGATCCTTCGCTGCATTTTGGGTTTTCACCAGCGCAAGTCTCAGCCCGATCCTGTCGATTGCCGTGGTCGGCCCCCTGGCCTTTTGCCTGAATTGGCTGATCTACAAAATCTTGATGAGGCCGTTGGTCAAACGGGCCAGGTCGGAAGGTCAATTGGAGGCCGACAGCATTCTCTCGACGTTCGGCCAGAGCTTTATACTGGTCGGCATTATGCTGGCCGTATTCGGTGGCGAATATTTCAGCTACTCTTATCTAGAAGTTCCATTCCAAATTCTCGGGCAGGCCTATGAGCTGAATCGAATCGTCGCTTTCCTTTTTGCTGTCGTGCTCTGTGCCTGCCTCTATATCTGGCTCAATCGGACGCGGGCGGGTCTGACTCTTCGCGCAATATCTGTCAATTCAGAAGCCGCAGGTTTGGTCGGGATCGATGTGCCACGAGCATCGGCTCTGGCCTTCGCGCTTGGGGGCGCTGTGACGGCCTCCGGGGGGGCTTTGCTGAGTATGTTCCTGACCTTCGACGCCTCCGTTGGGGTTATCTTTACCATGAAAGCCTTGGTGATCGTCATCATGGGTGGCGTCCGAGACATTCGGGGCGCCATCATCGCAGCCTTCGTTCTGGGATTTACCGAGACCGCTGTGGCCAGCCTGATCGATCCGGGATTGACTCTTGCCGCGGCCTACCTGCTTTTTATCCTCGTGTTGATGTTCCGGCCCGAAGGCCTATTCGGCAGAAAGCTAATATGACGCGCCGGGAGCTCTATGGCTTGCTGGCGGCTATTTTTCTTTTCGCAGTCGCGGCCCTGCTGCCCGTGTTTGATACAGGGTATGGGCTGTCGCTTGGTGTCACCATCGCGATGTATACGGTCCTGTCGACATCCTGGACATTGTTCTCCGGGCCGACCCACTACATATCTCTCGCCACGGCGGCCTTTTTCGGACTCGGCATGTATGTGGTTGGCGGCGGTCTCGACATCATGCCCTTCCCGCTCTTGGTCATCATCGCTGCGCTGGTCGGGGCTGTCCTTGCGGGTCTTGTCGGCTTGGCAACATTGAGACTGTCGGGGGTGTATTTCGTCATCTTCACTCTCGGGTTGGCCGAGCTTATCCGTCAGCTCATGACCTGGGGCCAGACGACGTTAGGCACCAGCAGCGGGCTTTATGTTCTGACCGATGTCGATGAGAAAATGATCTACTGGCAGCTGCTGATACTGGCGGCATTCGTCTACCTGATGGGTTGGTGGATCAATCGGTCGCGTCTTGGCTTTGCCCTCAGAATTATCGGCAACAGTGAAGTCGTCGCGGCTCACAGCGGCATCAATACGGCGTTGACCAAGATCTTTCTGTTTATGGTCTCAGGGTCCATCGCAGCACTCACCGGGGCGATCCTTGCGCCAAGGTGGACCTATATTGAACCGACCATGGCCTTCAGCCCTATGCTGTCCTTTTTGGTCGTCATCACGGCATTGATCGGTGGCGCCCACCGTCTTTGGGGGCCGGTTCTCGGTGTAGTGCCCTTTGTTCTGGTCTGGGATCTGATTACGGCGAAGTTCCCCAATCAAACGGCTTTGATGTTGGGGGTGGCCTTTCTTTTGATCGTTTACGCGATCCCCCATGGGTTTGTTGGACTGGGTGAAAAGTATTGGGCCAAGTATAAAGAGTGGCGGGTATCGCCATGACTGATACCTCCGCACTGTCGGTTCGGAATGTCACAAGAAAATTCGGTGGTCTGGTCGCCGTTGACAACCTGTCTTTCGATATCAAGGAACGCGAAGTTCTTGGCCTCATTGGACCGAATGGATCAGGTAAGACCACGATGTTGAATCTGATCTCGGGAGAACTGAAACCCGGTTCGGGCCGTGTCCAAGTATTCGGCCGGGACCTCTCTGGTCGCCCGGCACACCGGGTTGCCCGATACGGCGTCGCCCGCACATTTCAGCTGGTCAGAATGCTGCCCAGCATGACGGTGATGGAGAATGTCGCTGCCGGCGGTGTTTTCGGCTATCGCCGGTATTGGGGGGCCAAGTTGAAGCGCCGTGCCAGGTACCTGATCGAACATGTCGGATTGGGCGGTAAGGAACAGATGCCGGTGGTTGCCCTCACTTATATCGACCAAAAACGCGTAGAACTGGCGCGAGCGCTGATATCGGATCCTAAGCTGCTCTTGCTGGACGAATGGCTGGCGGGTCTGAATCCGCCGGAGATGAAGATCGGCATCAATCTGGTCAGTGGACTGCGCTATGAAGGACGCACGATCCTTATCGTAGAACATTACATGGATGCCATCCGGAGTCTTTGTGATCGGTGTGTCGTCATGAACAGTGGCGCCAAAATCGCCGAGGGTTCTCCCGACGATGTGCTGAACGATCCTGAAGTCGTCCGCGCCTATCTGGGAGATGACGATGCTTGAATGTCGTGATCTTTCGGTTTTCTATGGGCCTCATTTGGCGTTGGCTGGCGTGTCGATCAATATCAAGCGGGGCGAGATCGTCACCATTCTGGGTGCAAATGGAGCAGGCAAAAGCACACTTCTGAAAACCATCTCGGGATTGGTTGACCATGAAGACGAAAGTGAAATTTTCATTGACGGCAGATCAATTTCCGATTGGGATCCCCATCAGATTGTCGAAGCCGGGCTTTCTATGGTACCGGAAGGCCGGGATCTGTTTGGTGAATTGACGGTTCTGGAAAACCTGATGCTCGGTGCCTACCCCCGCCGGGCGCGAGGCGAGGAGACGACTAATCTCGACCACGTGATGACGCTCTTTCCCAAGCTTGCCGAACGCCGCAAACAAATGGCCCGCACCATGAGCGGCGGCGAACAGCAAATGGTAGCGGTCGGTCGAGCGATGATGTCAGCGCCGTCAATTCTGATGCTGGATGAACCGTCATTGGGTCTGTCACCCCTTCTATGTTCCGAACTATTCAAGGCTCTGGCGAAAATTCGCAAATCCGGTGTCGGTATTCTGCTGGTCGAACAAAATGTCAAACAGAGCCTGGCCATTTCCGATCGCGGCTATCTTCTGGAGACCGGGCGAATTACCGGTGAGGAGTCGGCGGAGGTGTTGGCGAATGACCAGGCTGTTTTGAGGGCATATCTTGGTGGCATCACGCGACTGGAAAGTCGGAGGTCTGAACGCCTGTCTACCCGCGAGATCCTCAAAAGTAATATTCATGATTTAATTAAACACGCGGAGCAAAGACAATCCGATCATATTACGACCATGAGATTGAGGTCGGGAGATGCTCAGGATCAGCAAAGGAGGTAGAGATGAAAAAAACATTCACTGATATGTACGTCGGCGGCAGGTGGTGGCCCACGGAGAACACGTTTGTCGACATGAATCCCTCGGACGATACTCTCTGGGCCGAGGTTCCGGATGTGGGAACCAACGAAGTCCAAAGTGCTATCGACTCCGCAAACCACGCTTTCGAAAAGTGGGCCGAAGTACCCTTTAATCAACGCGCCCATTTCATGATCAAGATCGCAGAGGTTTTTGAAAAGCGGAAAATGGATATTGTCTCGGCGCTGCAGGGAGAGGCCGGCGGCTGGTTTGGCAAAGGCATGTTTGAGGCCAGCTATGTACCGGAGATTTTCCATGCGGCAGCGGCGATGAACTACGCTGCTATCGGGGAGGTCATCCCGTCGGAATTCGGCAAGCTCTCTATGGCCATCCGCCGCCCCATGGGCGTGGTGTCGGTCATCAGCCCCTGGAATTTCCCAACTCTATTGACAGCTCGCGGAATCGCTTTTGCGCTGTCCGCCGGCAATACGGTGGTACTCAAACCATCGGAGGAAACACCATACTGCGGTGGGTTGTTATTTGCGGAGATCTTTGAAGAGGCTGGTGTGCCCGGTGGCGTGCTCAATGTCATTACATGTTCCCGCGACAATGTTTCCGCAGTTGGCGAAGAAATGGTCGAGCATCCCCTGGTCAAGGGTATCTCCTTTACGGGTTCGACTGCTGTGGGCCGCGAGATCGCTGCCCGTGCGGGTGCGCACCTGAAGAAATGCTGTGTCGAACTCGGCGGTAAGGATGCGCTGATCATCTGCGATGACGCGGATATGGATCGGGCGAGTGGAGCCGCAAATTTCGGCAGCTTTATGCACCAGGGCCAGATATGCATGTCGGTGGAAAAGATTCTGGTTCAAGAGAGCGTTCTGCCGGAATTTCTTGAGCGGTTCAAGGAGCGAGCCTCAAAGTTGAAAGTCGGGGACACAACTAAAGACAAATCCCATGTGATCGGTCCACTGATCAATGACCGGCAGGTGGCAAGGGTAAAGTCTCAGATGGACGACGCCGTAGCGAAAGGCGCTGACATTGTGCTTGGGGGCAAGGTTGATGGGCGCTTCGTCGAACCGACGATCGTCACCGGAGTGACATCGGACATGACGCTATACCGGGATGAAACCTTCGGGCCAGTCGTATCGGTGATCCCATTTGACACCGATGAACAAGCCGTGGCTATTGCTAACGATACGGAATACGGTCTGTCATCGGGGGTCATTACCAAGGATGAGTACCGGGGCCTGGAGATCGCCCAGAAGCTGGAAACCGGCATGTGCCACATCAATTGTTCGTCTGTCAACGATGAACCACATGCGCCCTTCGGCGGTTCGAAGTCTTCAGGCGTTGGTCGTCACGGTGGGCGGTGGGCAACGGATACATTTACCGAAACAAGATGGATTACGCTGGAGCGTGGTGGCCGAGGCTTCCCGCCGGGGTTCTGAATACAATCAGTAGGCAAGGCTGGTGAAAACCACATCTTCAAGGCGGCGGTTTCTGCCTTTTGTACATGGACAGGGCAGAGTTGTTTAATTCGGTAATTAAATGTGGCTGCCTGGATCGACCAAGACGGAACCTGATTGAAAATGATACTAGAAAGTATAGGAAGTATAAAGCGTATTTAATGGAAAAAGAGAGGGGATGAAAAGTCTGGTTGCAGTCTGTTTGCAGCCGAA
>MDTC01069442.1_pt1 | contig 10044 bp, 6 predicted proteins | sample 811181 | NCBI WGS metagenome assembly MDTC01 (sample SAMN05326644, study PRJNA326480) | marine metagenome | isolation source: seawater | place: Pacific Ocean: North | collected 2011
AGCGCCCTCAAGCGCGGCCAGAGCCTGCTCAAAGCGAGCCACGGTCGGATTGTGTAGGCGCTGGTAGATCGAGCCGCCGCTAGGATTTTTACCAGCAGCCATGTGGTCGATGCTCTGGGTCGCGGCGTCGAGGTCGGGTGTCTTGTAGGTGGTCGACAAGTCAATCGGCGGCACATGTGCTTGGCCAAGCCCACCGCGGCCGGCATGAACTCCCAGTGTATCATCACGCATGACAGAGCCCCCGTGTTCTGAATTATGTCTTATTTGCAGTTTAATATTCGGGACGTTCATGTACAATCGAATTAAATACGGATTTTATAGGAGATGCAGGCTATGGACCGAATCGATGACGCCATATTGGGGGCTTTACAGAATGACGGCCGAATGTCGAACAAAGAACTCGCAGCGCAGGTTGGCTTAGCACCCTCGTCTTGTCTCGATCGGGTGCGTCGTCTTCATGACCGAGGCGTGATCCGCGGCTACCACGCGGAGGTCGATCCTGGGGCGATGAAGATTGGGCTTCAGGCCTTTGTTTTTGTGCGCTTGACTCAGCACAGCCGAGACTTTGTCGAGTCCTTTCGTGACCACATCGTCTCTTTGCCTGAGGTGGTGAGCGTGTATCACGTCGCGGGGCAGGAGGACTTTGTGATCCATGTCGCTGTTCGAGATGCCAATCATCTACGTAACTTGACGCTCGATGCCTTTACCACGCGCCCGGAGGTTGATCGGCTCAACACGGCGATTGTCTATGAGCACATCGCCGATTCGGCGTGGCCCAACTACGCGGTCAGCGCACTCTAGTTCGCTTGGATTGGGTGTGTTGTTGATGCGCGTCAGGGGTGGATGATAGCCGACACCACATCGCCCCAGCATACCAATTGGCCCACAGAGCTGAGCCCACAGGTGTAGCTACCGCCCGCGGAGATGGCCACAAAGCTCAGACCTTGGGGCGGGGTGGATTGGTCGTATTCGTCGGCGCCCCAGCAGAGCACTTCACCGCTGGGCTTGAGCCCGCAAGTGTGGCCATTGCCGGCAGTGATGTCGGCGAAGCCCTGGCCGGCTGGGGCAGTGGCCTGACCTTTGTCGTCGTGACCCCAGCACAGCGCTTCGCCGCTGGGCTTCAGGCCGCAAACGTGGCCGCTGCCCGCAGAGATGTCCACGAAGCTCTGGCCTACAGGAGGCGTCGATTGACCGAAAAAGTCATCACCCCAACACAGCACCTCGCCGCTGGCAGAGAGCCCACACGTGTTGTCGCTGCCGGCAGTGAGGCGCGTGAAGCTCTTGCCGGTCGGCACGGTGACTTGCCCGTCTGTGTCGTCGCCCCAGCACAGCACTTCGCCGGAGGCCTTGAGTCCGCAGGTGTGTAGCGCTCCGGCGGTGAGTGCGCCGAAGCTCTGACCCTGCGGCGCTGAGGCCTGCTCGTTGTTGTTCGATCCCCAGCACAGCGCCTGGCCGCTTGGCGTCAGCCCGCAGGTGTGGTCGCTGCCGGTCGCGACCGCTGTAAAACTCTGCCCGTCTGGTGGGGTGGATTGATTGAGTTTGTCTGCACCATAGCAGCGAAGTGTGCCCTCATCTTGCAGTGCACAGAAGTGTTTGGCCCCAGCAGCCAGGGTTGAAAAGGGCTTGTCCGTGGGCGGCGTGGCTTGGCCGACGATGTCGGTGCCGCCAGCCTTGTCACTTCCCCAGCAGCGCACCGATCCCGAGGCTTGCCGACCGCAGGTGTGCCCGCCGCCGGCGACAATGGCCACAAAGACCTCGCCTTGAGGAGGCTTGGCCTGGCCCCAAAAATCATCTCCCCAGCACAGCGCCTGCCCTGAGGTCTGAAGCCCACAACTATGGCCCGAACCCAAGGCCAAGGCGTCGAAGCTTTGCCCCGTAGGTGGGCTGGCTTGACCGCTGTCACCGTCGCCCCAGCACAGCGATTCGCCGCTGCTGAGGACGCCGCAGCTGGTGTCGCTGCCGGCGGAGATGGCCACAAAACTTTGGTCTGTTGGAGCATTGGATTGGCCTTTGCCATTGGCTCCCCAACAAAGCGCTTCGCCGGCGTCTGTCAGCCCGCAGGTGTGCGCTCGGCCGGCTGAAATGGCGACGAATGTCTTGCCGGCTGGCGGAGTGGCTTGGCCATCGCTGTCTTTGGCCCAGCAGCGCACTTCACCCGATGCCTTCAGCGCGCAGACGTGGCCGCTCCCCACGGCAATGGCCACAAAGCTTTGGCCCGTGGGTGCTCTCGAGTCGCCGAAATAGCCGCTGTCGCCCCAACACAGCACCTCACCGGCTTCGGTGAGCCCACAGTTGTGATCGGCCATGGCGCCGATGGCCGCGAAGTTCTCATTGGCAGGGGGGTTCGCCTGGCCCTTGTCGTTGGCGCCCCAGCAACGCACTTGCCCGCTCGCCTGCAGTGCACAGGTGTGCCCACGACCGGCTGCGAGGTCGACAAAGTTCAGGGCTGAAGAGTCGCCCGAAGGGCTCTGTGGATCTGAGCCGCATCCGACCATGACGAAGGCAACGATGACCGCCGTCAAAGCCCACGACCGGCTGCGAGTCACGGATTCAGAGATTGGCTGACCGCGATGGAGCGCTTTCATTGCTTGTCCTCGGCTGAGTGCGTGCGTTTTGGCAAGGCCCAATCTACCGCTGGGCAGCGGAGCCAGCAAGCGAGGCAAAGCGATCGTGTGCTTCGACTTGCCGCGGCCTGCATGCTACTTGAACACGACTCCAAACAAGAGCCCGAGATTTTTCCCGTCGGCGGTTTTTTTCTCAGGTAACCATTCGCTCACATCGATTTACTCTGTATCCGACAGGACTCTTGCGTAGCGATCGTTACGCAAGGATCCACGTCGCAACATCTGGTCAATGGATGATCTGGAAGGTCGAATTCCCAGCGATTTTCGGCGCATCGGTCTCTTCGGGCGGTGCGTAGTTGGTCAGCTTGATGCCCTCGACGGCGGCGATGTACTCATCGAGGTTGGGCGTACGTCCGAGGATGGTCGACAGCACGACCACAGGTGTCGATGCGAGCAAAGACTCTCCCTTTTTCTCGTCGCTGTCAGCGACCACGCGACCTTGGAACAGGCGCGTCGACGTGGCCATCACCGTGTCGCCTTTTTCCGCCTTCTCTTGGTTGCCCATACACAGGTTACAGCCGGGACGCTCGAGGTACATCATGTTGTCGTACGCGGTTCTGGCGGCGTTTTTGGGTGAGTCGTCATCAAAAACAAAGCCCGAATACTTCTGCAGAACTGCCCAGTCGCCTTCCTCTTTGAGTTCATCGACGATGTTGTAGGTTGGTGGCGCGACGACCAAGGGCGCTTTGAACTCGACGGAGCCCTGCTGGCGTTCGATATTCTTGAGCATCTGCGAGATGATCTTCATGTCGCCTTTGTGAACCATGCAGGAGCCAACGAAGCCCAAATCCACTTGCTTGTCTCCACCGTAGTAGGAGATGGGCCGGATCGTGTCGTGCGTGTAGCGCTTGGAGACGTCTTCATTGTTGACGTCCGGATCGGCGATCATCGGCTCGATGATCTCGTCCAAATCGACGACAAATTCAGCCGAGTACTTCGCGTTGTCATCGGGGCGCAATGCAGGTTTGGCTCCGGACTGTAGATCCGCGATACGTGTCGCGGCCTTGTCGACCAAGCCTTGTAGCAGCTGTTTTTCGTTGTCCATGCCTTTGTCGATCATGATCTGGATGCGGCTTTGGGCGATTCGCAGCGACTCGATGAGGGTCGCGCTCTCGCTGATGCAGATAGAAGCCTTGGCCTTCATCTCCGCCGTCCAATCTGTGAACGTGAACGCTTGGTCTGCCAGCAGCGTGCCGATGTGGACCTCAATGACTTTGCCTTGAAAGACGTTGTCGCCGAACTCTTTGAGCATCTGAGCCTGAGTGCCGTGGACCACATCGCGAAAGTCCATGTGGTCTTTGAGCGTGCCTTTGAAGGTCACCTTCACAGACTGAGGAATTGGCATTGTCGCTTCGCCCGTGGCCAGCGCCAGAGCGACCGTTCCCGAATCTGCGCCAAACGCGACTCCTTTGGACATGCGGGTGTGCGAATCGCCACCGATGATCACGTCCCAGTCGTCTACGGTGATGTCGTTGAGGACCTTGTGAATCACGTCAGTCATGGGGTGATAGGCCCCTTTGGGATCACGAGCCGTAATGAGCCCAAACTTGTTCATGAAGGTCATCAGCTTGGGAATATTCGTCTGCGCCTTGCGATCCCAGACTGACGCCGTGTGACAACCCGATTGGTATGAGCCATCGACGGTCGGTGCAATGACAGTAGCGGCCATCATCTCGAGTTCCTGCGAGGTCATCAGTCCCGTGGTGTCCTGGGAGCCGACAATATTGACCTGGACCCGCACGTCAGAGCCCGCGTGCAGATTTTTACCCGGAGTGACGCCCACGGCATTTTTGTTGAAGATCTTCTCCACCGCAGTCAGCCCTTGGCCCTCATGAGAGATCTCCTTGGAGGGGGCATATACCGCTGGCATCTCGATGCCCAAAATGGCCGCAGCAGTCGTTTGCAGTTTCTTGCCGAACACGACCGCATAGGAGCCTTGGGCTCGGATGAACTCGACTTTCTGAGGCGTTAACGCCGAAGCGATATCGCAGAGCTCCACCGAGCTGTCTTCGTTGTAGAGCTTTTGGTCGACCGTATTGATTGTCAGCACTGTGCCGGTGTCGATGGAAAAAAGTTGCTCAAGAACGGGCTCACCATCTTCGTCCAAGATCGGCTGGCCCTTTTCGTCGAGCTTCTTCACCCAATTTTTCAGGTCGATTCCAATCCCACCCGTGACCCCAACCGTCGTCAAAAAGATAGGCGAGATGCCATTGGTCCCGCCAACAATCGGCGCAATGTTGATGAAAGGAACGTATGGGCTTGCTTGAATTCCCGTCCAAAGGGCCACGTTGTTGACGCCCGACATGCGAGAAGAACCGACGCCCATGGTTCCCTTGTCGGAGACCAACATGACCCGTTTGTCGGGATGTTGTTTTTTGAGGTTCAACAGAACGTTTTGCGCCTCTTTGTTGTGCTCGAATAAACATTGTCCGTGCAGCTCTCGGTCTGAACGGGAGTGAGCGTCGCTTCCTGGAGACAAAAGGTCCGTTGAGACGTCGCCAATAGCGGTCACGTAGGTGACGACCTGAATGATCTCATCGGCCGGCGGTAGCTTGGTGAAGAACTCGGCCTTGGCGTAGCTCTGCAAAATATCTGACGCAAGCGGATTGCCGGCTTTGTAAGCCTTCTCTAATCGGTCCGTATCCGCCTCATACAAAAACACCTGCGTCTTCAGGACCGTTGCGGCACTTTGTGCAATGGCAAGGTCGTCTCCCAGCACCAGGTCGAGCAATACCTCAACCGATGGCCCGCCTTTCATATGGCTCAAGAGCTCGAACGCAAATGGTTCAGTAATTTCAGGGACCTGTGCTTTGCCAAGAATGATTTCTTTTAAAAATCGCGCTTTGGCCCCGGCCGCACTCGTGGTGCCAGGTAGCGTATTGTAGATAAAGAAATCTAACGATGCGGCCCGATGCTCATGATCAACGTCGATGATCTGGGCAATCAATACCTCGACGAGGTCGGCATATTCAATGGGCTTTGGGTGCAGTCCATCGCCTTTTCGGGTTTCGATCTCTTGTAAGTAGTCTGTATACAAGCTCATGAGCTCTCTCTTCAGCGTTGTCGGGCCATCTCAAATTTTCGTAAGAAATTTTAGCTGGCGAACCCTGCGTTCTATGCTGCAAAAACGGGCCTTTCGCAGTGGTCTTCACGTGGTCTTTTGGTGCCCTAGTGCTCCGTTTTCTGCTTGTGAGTCAAGCAGAGTATTTGTTGGACGGTTTCGTTCAAGCGGCAAAGGCCTGCCGTCACGATTACGATTCTAGCAAAAAAGACCAGCAAAGGCACCTATCGGGGCGACGATTGCCGTGGCGACGTTGCAGAGCATAACCCGGATCAACGCATTCGTGGGTCGACATCACGCTGGGTTTTAGCCCTGCTGTTTTTGCAGGCGTGCTTTGGGGCTTGATGCGCTCAAAGCAGCACCAAGGGGCCGGGCTGGCGGAGGCTCACCAACTGTGCTGCTAGGCCGAGCCGGGCGAGGACAATCCGTGTAAAATATTCGATACGTCCAGGTACAAGTTCGGTAGAATCAAGACCATGGAGCATGTTGATGTCATTGTGGTGGGTGCAGGTCTGTCCGGTATTGGAGCTGGATACCACCTGTCTACCCAATGTCCGACGCGGTCGTATGCAATCCTGGAAGGCCGGGGCCAACTCGGCGGCACGTGGGACCTCTTTCGTTATCCAGGGATTCGCTCAGACAGCGACATGCACACCTTGGGGTATCACTTTAAACCGTGGGTGGCCGACAAAGCCATCGCAGACGGCCCATCGATTCTTCGCTACATCCGTGAAACGGCTGACGAGCACGGCATCGCGGACCGGATTCGATATCATCACCAGGTGCAATCTGCCTCATGGTCGTCTGAACACGCGCGGTGGACGCTAACAATCACCCACTCCGATAGCGATGAGTGCAGCGAACTGAGCTGCAATTTTCTGTTCATGTGTGCTGGGTATTACAGCTATCGCGGTGGGTATACGCCTGAGTTTAGTGGCCGCGACCGATTTAAAGGCCCTGTGATTCACCCACAGAAATGGCCTGAGCAACTCGATTACTCCAACAAACGCATCGCCATTATCGGCTCGGGAGCCACGGCGGTGACGCTGCTACCCGCCCTGGCCAAAGAGGCTGCCCACGTGGTGATGGTGCAGCGCTCACCGAGTTATATTGTCCCTTGGCCAGAGAAGGATAGGCTGGCCAATGCGCTCCGGCGGGTCCTGCCAGACAAGACCGCCTATGCCATCACGCGATGGAAGAACATCACCCTTCAACAGGTGGTCTACCGGCAGACTCGGATACGGCCCGAGACCGTGAGGCGGCGCATGCTCAAGATGGCTCAAAAAGCCCTGGGCGACAGCATTGAGATGGATCCCCATTTAACCCCATCTTACGACCCGTGGGACCAACGGCTCTGTCTTGCCCCTGACGGTGATTTTTTTGAAGCCATCAAATCCACTCGGGCGTCTATCGTTACCGGTGACATCGACAGCTTTACGGAAGATGGCCTACAAATGAGCACCGGTGAGCACGTCGACGCAGACATCGTGGTCACGGCGACGGGGCTTCAATTGGTGGTGCTCGGTGAGGTCGCCTTCTCTGTGGATGGCGCCTCCGTCGATTTTTCAAACACGGTCACCTACAAGGGGTTTGCGTATTCAGGGGTGCCGAATCTCTGTACGTCCTTTGGCTACGTCAACGCGTCTTGGACCTTGCGCTCTGACTTGATCGCCTCTTATGTCTGTCGATTGCTCAATCACTTAGAGCAGACCGGCACAAGTCAATGTATCCCTCGTTTGAGCCCGCGAGACAAAGAGATGCCGCTGAGACCCTTCATCGATGGTTTTACTCCCGGCTATCTTCAGCGCGTGGACGCCATCATGCCCAAACAGGGGGACCGAGCCCCGTGGGTAAACACGCAGAACTATCGACATGATCTCAAGCAGTTTCAGGGTGGCTCTGTCGATGACGGGTCCATGGAGTTTCTTTAGCAAAGGCTCATAGGGATGCAGCCATACCCCAAGAGGCTTTGAAATCCCTGTCTTTGAAGCGCCTGTAATCCGATGCGTTGATGCCCTGTGGTCAGCCAACTCAAAACAGAGGAGTGGCCCGATGAACGCACTTTTCGACTCTCGCTCCGGCTGAAGCAACAAACGCCAGGGGCGCTTGTCTGTCTCCGGTAGCGCAGCGCTAGACGCCCCCCGAACGTTGCTCTTCGGGGGCATGTGGGCTGGTCGAGTCGTCAGCTTAGCTCAGCGACCCTGTGGCTCAAGCTGGGCCCAAGAACGCACTTTCGCCCGCAGCGGCGCGCTTAACCGCAGCGCGCGACACCATAACCTACCGAAACCAAGCCTGTATTCTTAGCGCGCCCAGCAGGATTCGAACCTGCGACCGTCGGTTTAGAAGACCGATGCTCTATCCTGCTGAGCTATGGGCGCTCGTGGGCTCACAGAGCCCGACACGCTGAGTGACACAGCGGCCGCCTTTTCGTCAACTTTTCGAGTGGCTACAAACCCAACAAACTGCCGATGGACCACCACTCGCTGGGCGCCACCCAGCGAGCTGCCTGCTCACTCAGGGCGACGCTGAGCCAAGCCGCGCTAACCAAGCCAAGGGCAGCACGGATGGCGTCGGTGTGAAGCCATCCACTGCGCTGGTGGGCTGGCACGCGCTCAAGCAGTCGCTCGCTTCGCGCGAGTTCTTGCCCCAGCAGCCACCACGCTGCAGCCCCTGTCGCCAGCGCTGCGCCCACCACATAGCGAAGCCCCCAGAGGGTCGACAGATCGAGCGCTGCCCAGAACTTGGCGTCGACGTGGCGCTGGGCCAGGTAGCAGTTCAGTCCATCGGCCGCGCGCAGCAGCGCTGCGATCATCAAAAGGGCTCCGAACCCGCCTCGAGCCCAACGTAGCTTGCGGCCTCGGGCGACCAGATCTCCACGTCTGAAGCGCAGCAGCGCTACGAGTCCATCGAGGGCCAGCGCGTCGACCAAAAAACCGAGAGCGACCATGGCTGAGGCCTCATCAAAGCCGGGCAGGGCAGACACGGCGCCGTAGCGCCACAGCCACCACAGCGCCCACAAGGTCAGCACTTGGCTGGAAGGGGCCCAGCGGCCCACAGCAGTCATCCACGCTTGTCCGCGCGATTGGGGTGCAGCGTCGCTCATGCGTCCCAGAGCCGGGTCGAGAAGTAACGCTCACCGGTGTCGCAGAGCACCGTGACGATGAGGCCGCCCTCGCCAGCTTCGGCGAGTTTTCGCGCCACTTGGACGGCGGTCCACACGTTGGCGCCCGAGGACTGACCGGCGAAAAGGCCCGAAGCAGCGAGCACTTGGCTGGCCTCCCAAGCCAAATCTACGTCGACATCCCAGTCGCGGTCGCCGAGCCGCTGATCGAGGATCTCCGGGATGTGATCTTCTGGATCTCTGAGTGGCTTGAGACCCTCTACACCCGGGAAGGCCTCGGGGATCAACAATTCGATCTGCACCTCGGGCTTGAGCTTTTTGAGCTTGCGCCCCACGCCTGTAAGCACGCCTCCCGTGCCAACGCCGTAGACAAAGTGGCTGATCTCGCCTGCTGTCTGTAGCCAGATCTCCTCGGCGGTCGAGTCATAGTGGGCCTGCCAGTTGCCGTCGTTGCTGTACTGGTCACAGTAAAAGTACTTGTCTGGGTCCGCAGCGACCAAACGCCTGACGTGACGAATCGCTTCGTCGTAGCCGTCTTGAGCCGAGGTGTGTGTGACGGTAGCGCCGTGGGCTTTGAGTCGTTTGATCCGCTCCACTGAGGCGTTGTCTGGGATCACGATCTCGACCTTGTAGCCAAGCGCGCGGCCGATGACTGCGTAGGCGATGCCAGCGTTGCCGCTCGAGGAGTCGATGATGGTCTTGTCGCGCGTCAAACGTCCGTCGGCGATGGCCTCGGCGAGCATGCGAAGCACCGGACGGTCTTTGACAGAGCCGCCAGGGTTAAAATACTCCACCTTCGCCCAGATCTCGACGCCTGGATGGCTGTCTGCCCAGCCGTCGACGCGCACCATCGGGGTGTTGCCAATCAGTCCGAGACAAGGCACCTGGTCGATAAGATTTTGGACCTTCGCGACAGGGGGAACGTGGGTATGGGTCTGTACACTGCTCGCCATGGGGGCTCTCTTTGTGAATCGGGCGCTTCAGACGCCTAATGAGTTTGCAGCGTCGCTACACCCGGTGGGCGTGTCAACTCTCCGGCGCGTGTCGATTCATCAGCGAGCGCAAGGCTCCCGCTTAGGCCTGATTTCAGAGCGAAGCCGCGTCGATTAAATGGTGTCGTCGGGGCTTGTTGACCCCAGATTTCGGCTGATAGAGCGGGCTTGTCTCGATCCACCGCTTCGGTGGTGGTATCTTGGCCCCAGGGCTTGGCCCAGGAGACGTCAGATGGCGCGCGACGA
>MDTC01247320.1_pt1 | contig 10044 bp, 8 predicted proteins | sample 811181 | NCBI WGS metagenome assembly MDTC01 (sample SAMN05326644, study PRJNA326480) | marine metagenome | isolation source: seawater | place: Pacific Ocean: North | collected 2011
AAGAAAAAGAAACAGATGAAGAAGATGATTTTGAAGATTGGGATAGTGATGAAGACAATCAAAATGATGAAAAGTATTGGTTTACTAAAGATAAAATTGATAAAATTGAAAAGGTACATAATTATTTAGATGAATTAGCTCCAGTTGGAAAAGTTTTATCTTTTTCATCAATTATTCAAGTTGCAACTCAATTAAATAACAATAAACCACTAGGTACATTAGAAATGGGAGTTCTATACTCTAAAATACCTGAATCAATTAAAAAAGATATAATTGATCCTTATATTTCAATAAAAGATAATGAAGCAAGAGTTAGTTTAAGAATTATAGACTCACAAGAGGGTTTAAGAAGAAATGAACTAATAAAAAAAATAAATTATGATATTAAAAATAAACTTAATATTAAAGAAGATGAATTTAAATTAGCAGGTGTATTAATTCTATTCAATAATTTATTACAAAGCTTGTTCAAATCTCAAATACTTACACTAGGGTTAGTTATGATAGGTATTTTCGCAATGTTTTTAATTTTATTTAAAAATTTGAAACTTTCTCTGATAGGTGTGGTGCCAAACTTTATAGCAGCTTTTTTTATTCTTGGAATTATAGGTCTATTAGGAATACCTTTAGATATGATGACAATAACTATTGCCGCAATAACCATTGGAATAGCTGTTGATAATAGCATTCATTATATCTATAGATTTAAGGAAGAATTTGCTAAAAATAAAGATTATAATACAACATTAAAATTATGTCACTCATCTGTAGGTGTTGCAATATTAAATACATCTATCACTATTGTTTTTGGTTTTTCAATTTTAGTTTTTTCTAATTTTATACCAACAATCTACTTTGGAGTATTTACTGGCATCGCCATGTTGCTTGCTATGGTATCTGTACTAACTTTATTACCTTCGCTTATTTTAGTTTTAAAACCATTTTCTAATCAATCTTTATAATGAATGAGTTTTTAGATGATTTATATCAATCAATTTCTGCATTTGATCTAATATACTTAGTTTTAACAATACTATCTTTAATTAAATGTTCGAGAAAAGGTTTTGTTTTAAGTATACTAGCAGCATCTAAGTGGCTATTGGCCTATATTGTAACTCTTATTATTTTTCCAAAAATTAAACCTTTAGTAAAAGGATTAATAGATAACGAATATGTTTTGGACATAATTTTAGGTATTGGAATATTTGCGTTAGTTATTTTTATAATTTTATTAATCAATAAGGGTATAGGAAAAGCAATTAATTATTCGGGTTTGGGAAAACTTGATACAATGTTTGGATTCTTTTTTGGCTTTATTAGAGGTTATATTATTTGTGTTTGTTTATTTTCAGCTATTCACATTGTTTATAATTCTAATAAATGGCCAATAAATACTAATAAATCATTGACCTTCCCATACGTTGAAAAAGGTAGTAATTATCTAATTAAAGAATTCCCTGATGAAAAAAAATATCAAGAATCTAGAGATAAAATTGAAGAACTTTAATCCAAAGCTAAAAGAAGAATGTGGTGTGTTTGGAATAAGTAATATTCCAGATGCCTCAACTTTAACTGCTTTAGGTCTTCATGCTCTTCAGCACAGAGGACAAGAAGGTTGTGGAATTGTTACGTTTGATGGAAAAAAATATCATTCAGAAAAAAGATTTGGGTTAGTTGGTGATAATTTTAATAAAGAAAAAGTATTAAAAAATCTTCCTGGCAATTTTGCAATCGGTCATAATAGATACAGTACAACTGGTGAAAATACATTAAGAAATATTCAACCTTTTTTTGCAGATACTAATGCAGGAGGTATAGGTGTTTCGCATAATGGTAATTTAACAAACTCAATTACTTTAAGAAATAGATTGGTTGAAGAAGGAGCAATTTTTCACACAACTTCTGATACAGAGACTATTGTTCAATTAATAGCTAAATCAAAAAGAAATAAAACAATTGATAAAGTTATTGATGCTATTTTTCAAATTCAAGGAGGGTATGCTTTGGTCATGGTAACACAAAATACACTTGTTGGTGTAAGAGACCCTTATGGAATAAGACCGTTAGTAATTGGCAAAATAAAAAATAGTTACGTTTTTGCTTCAGAAACTTGTGCGTTAGATATTATTGGTGCAAAATATGTTAGAGATGTTGAAAATGGTGAGGTTGTTTATGTAGAAAATGATAGACTACATAGTATAAAACCTTTCCCATCTAAAAAAGTTCGTCCCTGTATTTTTGAATATATATATTTTGCGAGACCTGATAGTTTACTAAATGGTAAATCTGCATATGAACATCGTAAAAATTTTGGAATAGAGCTTGCTAAAGAAAATAAAGTTAGTGCTGATATTGTGGTTCCTGTTCCAGACTCTGGTAACGCAGCAGCACTTGGCTTTGCTCAGTATTTAGGTATAAATTTTGAATTAGGTTTAATTAGAAATCACTATGTTGGTAGAACTTTTATAGAGCCAAGTCAAAAAATTAGAAGCCTAGGTGTAAGATTAAAATTAAATGCTAATCAATCCACCATAAAAAATAAAGTAATTATTTTAATTGATGACTCTTTAGTTAGAGGCACAACATCACTCAAAATAGTTAAAATGCTTTATGATGCAGGAGCTAAAGAAGTTCATGTAAAAATTGCCTGCCCCGAAATAAGATATCCAGATTTTTATGGAGTTGATACACCTACAAAAAAAGAACTACTTGCAGCCAATAAAAGTAATGTAGAAATTTGTGAATACATCGGAGCTAAATCATTAAAATTTTTATCTATTGCAGGCATGTACAAGGCCATGGGTTTTGATAAAAGAAATGAAAATTATCCTCAATTAACTGATCATTATTTTACAGGTGACTACCCTGTAAAACCAATTGATGAACTAGGCGATGATAAAATAACTCAACTCTCTTTATTAAGCACTGCTTCTAATAATTAGTTATGAAAAAAGTAAGCTTTACAGAAATGAAAAATGGTACGAAAGAAGATTACTTATTTCTTGATAAGTTAGAAAAAAAATATATTTCTGAAACAGCTGATAGAATAATTAAATACCTAAATAATTATGATCAAACACTTGAAGGTTATCAGGTTAGTAGACTTCAGCACTCACTGCAGGCCGCAACAAGAGCATTAAGGGACCAAGCAAGTGAAGAAATGATAGTAGCAACATTACTACACGATATAGGTGATGATTTGGCGCCTGCTAATCACGCTGAGTATGCTGCATCTATTTTGCGACCATATGTAAGTGAAAAAACATATTGGATAATGTTAAAACATGGAGAGTTTCAAATGTATTATTATGCACATCACATTGGAGCAGATAGAAATAAACGAGATCAATATAAAAATCATAAATACTATGATGATTGTGTAAAATTTTGTGAACTTTGGGATCAATCTTCTTTTGATCCTAATTACGATTCATTAAATTTAAAAGATTTTGAACCTGTTATAAGAAGAGTTTTTTCCAGGAAACCCTACTCATCATTATAGTGGTAAATTTTCTTAAAAATGAAAAAAGTCCATATCTAAAACAACATGAAAATAATCCTGTTTATTGGCACCCTTGGAATACAAAAGCTTTAGAAAAGGCTAAACTAGAAAAAAAACCAATATTTTTAAGTATAGGCTATGCAAGTTGTCATTGGTGTCATGTAATGGCGCATGAAAGTTTCGAGAATCAAGAAACAGCAAATGTGATGAATGAAAGATTTATTAATATAAAAGTGGATAGAGAAGAAAGACCAGACATAGACTATGTGTTTCAAAAAAGTTTATCAATACTTACAGGTGTGCAGGGTGGTTGGCCGTTATCTATGTTTTTGGATGAGAATGCTATTCCATTTACAGGTGGCACATATTTTCCTCCAAAAGAAATGCATGGTCGTCCAGATTTTCAAAAAGTTTTAAAAAATGTATCTGAGACTTATAAAGAAAATAGAGAAAAAATAATTGCTCAAGCACCCCAAGTACAAAAAATATTCTCTAATATTCATCAAAAAACATCTGTTTTAAGTCAATCTCTAGAACCATTTATTGAAAAAATTATACCTCATTTAGATGAAGTACATGGTAGTTTTAAAGGAGCTCCAAAATTTCCTCAATTTTATATGTTTGATGCAATTTTCTATTTCTATTTAAAAACAAAAAAAGAAAAATATTTTCTACCTGTGCAAAAATTATTAAATAATATTTCTTCTAAGGGAATTTATGACCAAATAAAAGGGGGAATTTCAAGATATGCGGTAGATGAAAGTTGGAACATTCCTCATTTTGAAAAAATGCTATATGATAATATTCAATATATAAATCTTTTATCTCAATTTTACCAAAAAACAAATAATGAGTATTTTAAAAATAAATTAGAACAAACAATTATTTTTTTAAATGAAGAATTTAAAAATAATGAAAAATTATTTGGTTCTGCTTATGATGCCGATAGTGAAGGCGTTGAGGGAAAATACTATGTTTGGGAATATAAAGAATTACAAAATATATTAGGTAAAGACTTACCACTTTTTGAAAAAAAATTTCAAATATCAATTAATGGAAACTTTGAGGGTAGAAATATATTATTTGAAAAAGAAAATTTCAAATTAAATGAAACTGAAAAAATTGAGATTTTAAATTTAGAAAAAAAATTGAATAAGTTCAGATCAAAAAGAATTAAACCATTTTTTGATGATAAAGCTCAAACTGACTTAAATGCTCTTGCTATTGATACTCTAATTCAGTCATCAATTATTTTAGACAATAAACATTTGCAGAAAGATGCATTTGATACTTTTGAAACTCTCAAAAAAAAATTGAATAAAAAAATTTATCACTGCTACAATAATTCTGAGATTGATGCATTTCTAGAAGATTACGTTTACTATTCCAAATTATTATTAACATTGTATGAAGTAAATAATAACAAAACTCATCTTGAAGATTGTTTAAATATAATGAAAGATACATGGGAAATTTTCTTTAATAAGGAAAACCAGCTTTTACAAAAGAATAAAGTAAAAAAGAATGATCTTTTTGTAGAACCATTAGATTTAAATGACAACAATATTCCTAATGGTAATAGTATTTACTTAAATCTCTGTGATAAGCTTTATTTAATTACTAATGATAAAATTTGGCTTCAAAAAGTAGAATTGCTTAAAAAGTCATTTCATCAAATAGTAAATTCAAATTTTTCTCAAATGTTCAGTTTTATTAAAACTTTAGATATCTGCGAAAATATTATTTCTTTTACTTTCTATGGTAAAAAAGATGATATAAAAGATATCATAGTCAATTTACAAAAACAATTTTTTGGACGTGCAGTTTTTATTTATAAGATAGGTGAAATTGAAAAAGGTAGTGTTGTGATTTGTAAAAATCAAACATGTTCTAATAAGATTAACAACTATATAGAAGTTGAAAAATACTTTTCAATGAACTCAATAAACTAATGATTACAAAAAAAGAACACATAATAGAATATTTTCAAATGGGTATAAAAAATTTAAATGAGTTTAAGATTGGCGTTGAGCATGAAAAATTTTTATTCAATCTAAATTCAAATAAACGTGTAGACTATCCAACTATTCTTAAAATGTTTAATGGATTATTTGAATTTGGTTGGGTGCCAATAATGGAAAAAGATAATATTATAGGTCTTACAAAAGATGATAAAAGCATTACCTTGGAGCCAGGAAATCAAATTGAGTTATCTGGGGCTAAATTAGACAATATTCATCAAGCTTGTTCGGAGTCACAGGATTACCTCTTTGAATTAAATCAAGTAATTTCTAAACTAGATTTAAAAATTGTGAGTGCAGGATTTGACCCAATATCTAAAATCACAGAAGTGCCTAAAAATCCAAAACAAAGATACGAAGTTATGACAAATGATATGCCTGAAGGTGGAAAACTTAGTTTAGATATGATGTATAGAACTGCTGGTACACAAGTAAATGTTGATTATTCATCTGAAGAAGATTTTAAAAGAAAGTTTAAAATTGTTAATTCTATTGTTCCAATATCAATAGCTTTATTCGCTAATTCTTCAATTGTTGAAAAAAAAAATAGCTCATACCTTTCATATAGATCAAAAGTTTGGCAGCAAACTTCTCGTGGTGGTTTACCTGAGTCTTTTTTAAACAACATGGATTTCGAGCAGTACGCAGAATATACGATGAATCTACCAATTCTTTTTCTCATTAAAGATAATAATTATATTTCAGGTAAAGAATATTCATTTAATGATTTTATGAACGGAAAAATAAAAGAGTTAAAAAAAAGACTGCCTACTGAAAATGACCTCACAACTCATTTGAGTACTATCTTTACAGAAAATAGATTAAAGAAGTATATTGAGTTAAGATCTATGGATGCTTGTGGTTGGGATTGTTTGTGTGCTGGTCCTGCTTTTAATATAGGTATCCTATATGGAAACCTAGATGAAACATTTGAACTTATTTCTAAATGGGATAGAAATAAGATAATCAACGCTTATTTAGAGGCTCCCAAAAAAGGATTTAATACTCAATTGATGGGAAAGGACTTGCTACATTGGGCTTCTTTGCTATTAAAAATTTCAAAAAAAGGTTTAGATGACAGGGATATAATTGGAAAAGGCAATTATAATGAAACTAATTACTTAAAACATTTAGAAAAAATAATTAATAATAGGACAACAAATGCAGATCATATGGTTAATAAATTTTCTGAAAAAGAAAATTTAATAGATTTATATGACAAATAAATTAGTCGCTATTCAAGGAAACCATCCTTCAAAACTCAATCCAAAAAGTGATACTAGTATTTTTTTGGCAATCGAAGCCCAAAATAGAAAATACAAAATATTTTATTATGAACCAAAAGACCTTTCTATAATAAATGATAAAATATTAGCTAAGGGTTTTTATATTAAATTTAATTATCTTAAGAATAAATTTTTTAAGATTATGAATAAGCAGACATTGAATCTATCTAAATGTAAATATTTGCTAATACGTCAAGATCCTCCTTTTAATTTAGAATATATTTCAACAACATACATATTAGATAAAATCAAAAATAAAGTTAAGATTATTAATAACCCAACATCTATTAGAAATATTTCTGAAAAATTGTACTCTGCCTCATTTCAAAAATTTATGCCAGACACAATTTTTACAAAAGATATTAAAGAAATAAAAAAATTTTTTATAAAAAATAAAAAGATTATTATTAAACCAATTCATAGTTTTGGAGGAGATGATATTCATCTTTTAGAAAAAAAATTTATAAATAAATTTATTTTAAATTTTATCAAAAAACATGGACATATTATGTGTCAAAAATTCCTATCAAAAATTAAATTTGGAGACAAAAGAGTTTTTTTGATTAATGGAAAAATTTGCGGTGCAATTTCAAGAGTGCCTAAAAAAGGATCTTTCTTGAGTAATATGAGTAAGGGAGCAAAACCCATTAAAACTGAATTAACAAAAACAGAAATAAAAATTTCTAATTTGATTGCTAAAGACCTAAAAAAAAATGATATTTATTTTTCAGGAATCGATTTTATAGATCAAAAATTAAACGGTGATATTAATATAACTTCACCTACTGGTCTTAAAACATTTTATGACCTTACAAATATAAATCTTGCTAAAATTTTTTGGGAAGGTTTGGGAGCTTGAAGAATTTAACTGAACAACAAAAAGGGTCATTATTAGCTTTTGTAGCAGTAATGTTTATTACACCTGACTCTTTATTTATAAGACTTTCCAATGTTGATACCTGGAGTTTAGTTTTTTACCGGGGGATCATTCCTTTTATAACAGTTTTTTTTGGGATGCTCATAATTTACAGATTAAACTTCTTTAAGATGTTATTTTTAAGTGGATATCACGGTCTGATTTATGTAGGAACCTTTTCAGTTACAAATATTACTTTTGTTGTATCTATTCAAAATACAAATGTTGCTAATACATTAGTTATGATTGCAATGGCTCCTATGTTGTCTGCTTTCCTTGGTGCAATATTTTTGAAAGAATTACCTGATAGGAAAACGTGGATCACTATATTTGTCACTTTTACTGCTGCTATATATATATTCCATGACTCAATTCAGCTAGGTAATTTTTATGGTGATATTTTGGGTTTAGTAACTGCTTTAGGATTGGCTATAGGTGCCGTTACGATTAGATCTGCAAAAGATAGAAACCTAATTCCTGCTGCTGTAGTTGGTAAATTAATTGTGGCTTTATTTGCACTTTTTTTCATTGAAAGTTTCTTGTTAGAAGATAATGACCTAATCATAGTCCCATTAATGTGTATTATGTGTGTGGCAATACCATTTGTATTAGTAACTATTGCTCCTAGATTTATACCTGCAGCAGAAGTAAACCTGTTTTTTCTATTAGAGACAATCATTGGGCCTATCTGGGTATGGTTAATTATTAAGGAGCAACCTAGCCTCGAAACTATCCAGGGTGGCGTGATAATCATAACTGCTATTGCAATTCACTCTTTTATGAAATTGAAGAATTAATTTACCTGACATAATAAAGACTTGATTTACAAGTAAATCGCAAATAAGTACGATCAATTTTATGAATAAAGTTTTAAAGAATTCTTGGGCATTATTTTTAGGTATGGGCTTCTTAATGATGGCTTATGGATACCAAGGTTCTCTTTTAGGTGTAAGAGCTGTTCAGGAAGAGTTTAGTTTGACAGCTACAGGTTTTATGATGTCTGGTTATTTTGTTGGTTATTTCATAGGTGCAATGACAATTCCCAATCTTATTTCTAGAGTTGGGCATATTAGAGTCTTTGCAGCATTTGCTTCTTTGGCATCTTTAGTTATTTTAGTCCACTCAGTTTTTATCAATCCTTTTGTTTGGTTTGTTCTAAGAGTTCTGACAGGAATAAGTATGGTTTGTATTTATACTGTAGCTGAAAGTTGGTTAAATGATAGATCAAGTAATAAAAATAGAGGAAGTGTATTATCTATTTATATGGTTATTTTATATGGCACAATGGGCATAGGAATGTTTTTACTTAACTTTAGTAGCCCACAAAATTATCAACCTTTTATATTAGTTTCTATTATTACATCTGTTGCACTTATACCAATTCTATTGACTAAAAAAAAACCACCAACATTTAAAAAAATTAAAGCAATGTCTTTGAAAGAACTTTATGAAGCCTCACCATTTGGAATGGTAAGTTCACTTTTTTATGGAACTATTCAATCAGCTTTATTTACTTTATTAGCTGTATATGCAGCGTCAATGAATTTTTCCATACTTGAAATATCAATTGTAACTTTTCTTTTAGCAACTTCTGGAGCTATTTCACAGTTTCCAATTGGAAAATTATCTGACATTTACGATAGAAGAAAAGTAATTGTTTACTCTACTTTTGGAGCATCAATATTTGCATTCATGGCAATATTAGTTTCAAGGCAAATATATTTACCAGGAGATCTTGCTACTAGTAAAACATGGTTTTATATCTTTTTAATTTTATTTTCTTTTTGTAGTCTACCTATGTTTTCATTAATTCTTGCTCATACAAATGATTATATACCAAAAGAAAAGTTTGTTTCAGCGGGTGCTGGATTACAATTTAGCTTTGGACTCGGTGCAATGAGTGGACCCTTTCTATGTTCAATTTTTATGAATGTAGTTGGTTCAAATGGTTTTTTTGTTTTTTTACTTTTCTTTCATGCGATAATTGGAATTTTTGGTCTCTACAGAATGCGAATTAGAGAATCAGTTGATAATCCTGATTCTCAATTTGTTGCAATGCCTAATACTATTACACCAGCAGGTATTGAATTGAATCCAACAACTGAACCTATTGAAGAGCCAAAAAAACTAGAGGATTAACTAGAGGGTTTTGAGATAGATCATAGTTTTAGATAGTATGAACGAAGATAACCGGCGTAAACTGTGGAAAAATGATACAGGTAGCTGGTGATTATTTACAGAGTTAGCGGTACAACTTATTCCACACTATCCTACATTAAGCTACAGTACTTATGCGGATATTAAAAAATTAACTTAAAA
>MDTC01268748.1_pt1 | contig 10043 bp, 9 predicted proteins | sample 811181 | NCBI WGS metagenome assembly MDTC01 (sample SAMN05326644, study PRJNA326480) | marine metagenome | isolation source: seawater | place: Pacific Ocean: North | collected 2011
AAAAATTTATACTTCTTAGTTGACTTCCCATTATCAGACTTAATATAGAAAAAATAATAAATTTACATAAAAAAATTATTGTTGACGAGAAAAAAAAGATTAGGCTTAATTTTTCCCCAATTAAAAAATAAAAACTATTTATTGAAAAAAGAAATGAGATCAAAAAAATATTTCTAAGTAATTTATTTTCTAATCTAAGAATAAGTGGTAATGCAAATATCAAAAAAATTAGTCTATAATCAACATTAGCTCCAATAATATAAGTTCCAATGAATATTGATGCTCCAGCTATAAATTTTTTATCAAAAAAAGTTTGAAGATATAAATTAGTTGTCATTACATAACCAACAAGTATCAAAATTAAAGAATATAAACCGAATGTTGCTATTACTATATATCTAAAAAAATTTAAATTTTCATCATTTATAAAAAAATTATATTGTTCAGAAATATGGTAAAAAGCTTTTAGCATAGTTCGTGATCCATAGGCTATTGGCAATGCTATTTCTACTATGTTATTATTTATATTTTCTACATTTTCATAAAATAAAAAGATAAATAATATAAAGAAACTTAATATAAACCCGAATAAATATTTTTTTTTTATAATAAATAATGAACAAAGAAATACTGGATAATATTTTAAAAAATAACCAATATATATTAAAAGAAATTGAATAATTTTTTGTTTTGAATGCACAATTATATATACAAGTAAAAAAATTACCAAATCTGTTGATAATCTTTCAATTAATATGAAATTTGAAGTTGATAAAAAAAACAACCAATAATAAATTTTTTCATATTTTTTAGTAAAATTATTTTTAAAATCCAAAATTGTGAAAAAATAAAAAAACATCAATAGTAAAATCATTGAATTAAAAATAAAAATATTTTTTAAATTAAGAAAATCAAATAAATAGATCCAGATTTTGGGATGTGTACTTATTTTTGCATTACCCAAATTTATTAAAGAACATGCTTCTTCATAAATATTAATTCCGTTATTATAACACTCAAGAAAGAATATATGTGCCCTAAGATCTGAAAATGGAGAACCATTTGGTGGTATCTTTAGGGCTCCCCAAAAATTAGTCCACATCGCATAATCTAATGAGAGAAGAAATATTGCGGATGATAAAAGTATTGAAAAAAAAATATTAATTAGAATTTTTTTATTTCTTAAAAGGTTCATTAAGAGTTTGTTTTAAGACTCTTTAGTTCCTCACTTATCATTTCTTTAATTAGGTCTTTAATTTTCGTTTTAGGCTTCCATCCAAGTTTTCTATAAGCTTTTTTTGAACTGCCTAATAGTGAATTGACTTCTAATGGTCTGTAGTAGGCCTTGTCACAAGCAATTATTAAATTACCATTATTATCAAACGCTTTTTCATTAATACCTTTGCCTTTCCAAATAACTTTGATTTGTAGTTCTTTCAAAACTTGAATGACAAATTGTTTGATGCTTATCTGTTGTCCTGTTGAAATTACAAAATCATCTGGTTTTTTTTGCTTTAGCATAAGCCACATTGCTTCCACATATTCTCGGGCATGTCCCCAATCTCTCTTTGAGTATAAGTTCCCTAAATATAAAGTTTTTTGTTTATTAAATTTTATTTTACATAATGCTTGAACCACTTTTCTAGTTACAAATGTTTCACCTCTTCTTGGACTTTCGTGATTGAAGAGAATACCATTGCAAGCAAACATTCCATAGCTTTCTCTGTAGTTAATTGTGATCCAGTGGGAATATAATTTTGCTACTGCATAAGGGCTTGCAGGGTGAAATGCAGTTTTTTCATTTTGAGGAATTTTTTCATTTCTGCCATATAATTCAGAGGTACCTGCTTGATAAAATTTAGTCTTTTTAACTAAGTTATTAAATCGAATTGCCTCGAGAATTCTTAGTGTCCCCAACGCATCTGCGTTAGCAGTATATTCTGGAGACTCAAAAGATACAGCTACATGAGATTGAGCAGCTAAATTATATATTTCATCAGGTTTTATTTGATTAATTAATCTTGTTACGAGTAATGAGTCAGTAATATCACCATAGTGAAGAATAAATGATCTTTTTTTGGTATGAGGGTCTTGATATATGTGATCAATTCTTCCTGTGTTAATTGATGATGATCTTCTTTTAACCCCATGTACAATATAATTTTTTTGAAGCAAAAACTCAGCTAGATATGATCCATCTTGACCTGTTATTCCAAATATTAAAGCTACTTTTTTCATTTTAATTTTTAATAAAAAATAATTTAATCATTTCATGTAGTATAAGTGATCCATCTCTGAAAGCATTAACTTTTTTTTTTCCGCCAATTCTTGATCTTTCATAACTAGATAAAGTTAAATAATTCATGTTTAATTTTTTAGCGTTAATAGGTAACTCTACACATATTCTAAAATCAAAATTTTTCAAATTTAATTTTTTGAAAGATGCAGTCTTACCAAGTATGAATGTGTATAATATATCAGAAATTTTAAGCCTAAAAAAAATATTTCCTAATAAAGAGAATATTTTGTTTCCTATATAAGTGATAATGTTATCATCATCACTGCCTCCTTCTGGTTTCTGATATCTTGAGGTAAAAACTAAATCTTTATCACTACAGCATTTTAACATTTGGGGTAAATACTTTGGATCCATCGAGCCATCAGCATTTATTATGCAACAATATTCTGTTTTTACAAAATTAATACCCTCTATTAAGGCACTACCATATCCATTATTTTCCTGAACTAATATTTCTAAATCTGTTAATTCTTTAATGCTATCTATTGTTTCCTTATCTTCTTTTTGTAAAACAATTAATTTTTTGCATTCATAATTTTCTAGTTCTTTTAAAAAAATTGGTAATGACTCAGCCTCTTGTTTAGTTGGTATAATTAAAGTTAAGTTTTTCATTTAAATTTTTTATTATAGTATATGTATTCAAATGTCTTCCTAAACATCATTTTAATTTTAAAAACTTTTACAAAATTATTTCTTACTAAATAACTGTTAATTTCACTAAATTTATGTTCTTTTTTAAACATATCATGAAAATGATGTTCAAAATAAATATACCTGACTTTGGAAATATCTGCCCCTAATCCTTTAATCACATTAAAATCATAACCTTCTGTATCAATCTTTAAAAAATCTATTTTTTTTATTAAATTTTTTTGATTAAATTTTTGAAGAGTCATGGAATTAATTTTAATAGTCTGTTCAAAATAATTACTATTTTTTAAAGATAAAATATTTCTTTTTCTAATAAAGTATTTAGAGTTTTTGTTAATTTGCAATAATGTTGAAGATTGTGTTTCAAAAGCTTGGTTAAATTCTACTTCTTTATTTTCATCACCTAGTGCAATGTTAAATAATCTTATCTTATCATTGCCAAATTTTTCAATTTTTTTTTTAAGTATTTTAAAATTAATTGGAGATGCTTCAAAAGTGAAGAAATTCTGAATTTTAAAATTTTTATTAAAAAGATTAATTGTCTCTCCATAATGACCACCTACATCAAAAAAAATTTCTATATTTACCAATTTTTCTCTTTTTAAAAAGTTGATAATTTTTTTTTTATGGAAATAATCAAATAAAGATAATAATTTGACAATAAGTTTGATATACATTTATAATTCTTAATTATTAAATGCCTCTAGTATCAATAATTTTACCATATTACAAAAAAATTAGTTACTTTGAAAAAACTTATAAATCAATTTTAAGTCAAAGTTATAAAAATTACGAATTAATAATTATTTATGATGATGAAGATAGAGCAGATTTAAAAAAAATTTTAAAAATTATTAAAAAAAACCCAAAAGTTAAAATATTTTGTAATAATTTGAATTTAGGAGCTGGCTTATCAAGAAATATAGGTATCAAACACTCAAAAGGAAAGCTTGTATCTTTTATAGACGCAGACGATTTATGGTCCAAAGATAAAGTTTATAAACAAGTCAACTTTTTACTAAATAATAATTATAAATTTATCTCATGTAATTATAAAAAAAAATTTAGACATAAATTAATCAAGGTTACTCCACCAAAAAAAATTTCTTATTTGGACTTAATTAATAATTGTCAGATAGGATTATCTACTGTAATGCTTAAAAAAGAAGTCATTAACAAAAAATTGTTTCCAAAACTCAAAACACAAGAAGATCTAGCTGCTTGGCTTAAAATTATGAGAGTAAAAAAAATTTCCTGTTTCAATTTAAATCAATTTCTGGTCACTTGGAGACATGATAAAAAGTCTCTGTCTACAAACATATTTCAAAAATTTAAAGATTCATATAAAGTTTTCAAATCTATTGAGAATTTTTCATTTATAAAAACTATAACTTGTGTATTTATCCTATCTTTAAATTCTATTCAAAGAAAGTTTTAATCATTTTATGTTTCAACAATTATTAAATGAGAAGACCAGTTATAAGATAATATATTTTCTCTTAATTTTTTTGCCATTAAGCATAGTTACTTCGTCGTTAATAATGAACTTGGTTGTTATTCTAATTTCTTTAATTTTTTTGCTTATTCTGGTTAAAGAAAAAAATTTCATAATTTTTAATAATCATTTTTTTATAATGATATTTGTATTTTTTATTTTTTTAGTAGTAAATCTTACAAACTCTATAGAAATATCCAGATCTTTAGGTAGAACTTTTGGTTTTTTAAGGTTTATCTTATTGTCATCTGCAATCTTTTATTTTCTATCTTATAAAAATTTTAAATATCTAAAATTTATATCTACATCGTGGATGATAATTTTTTTAATCGTAACTATCGATCTTTTATATGAATTTATATTTGGTTATAACATTGTAGGATTTTCTAATCAATTTCCAGGTAGACTCTCTAGTTTTTTAAATGATGAATTAAAAATTGGAGGCTATTATTACGGTTTTATAATCATTACTGCGGCAACAATTTTTCACTTCTATAAAAAGAGATTTGGAATTATTTTCATAATTTTTTCTTTAATCATTGCCGTTTTAATTGGTGAAAGGGCAAATTTAATAAAAATTATTTTTAGTACAATAATATTTTTTTCTTTTATTAATCTCTTCAATATCAAACAAAAAATTTTAATTATATCGTCATCTCTGATAATTTTTATTTGTGTTATTTTAAGTAACCAAGATTTAAAAAATAGATTTTCAAACCAGTTTCTAAAATACATATATCAAAATGGCCTTTCTAATTATTATGTTATTTCTCAGTACGGTGCTCATTATGACTCTGCAATTCAAATAATCAAAAAAAATATCATGTTTGGTGTTGGTTTAAAAAATTTTCCTATAGAATGTGCTAAAGATGAATATATAAATACTAAGTTTACAATGCATGGAGCTAGATGCTCAACTCATCCACACCAAATTCATCTCGATTTGTTAACTAGTCTTGGCTTGAGTGGTTATTTAATACTTATGTTTAGTCTTTTTTATTTATTATATAAGAATATTAAAAACTTCAAAAAAAATAACAATTTATTTACTCTTTCCGGTATTTCATTTCTTATTTCAACATTAATAACTCCGGTCCCCTCAGGTGCTTTTTTCACAAGTTACGCGGCAACAATTTTTTGGATCAATATTGGAATAATATTAGCATTTGAAAAATTCAAAATTAAAAATTAGTTTTTATTTTTTTTATTTAAATATCTATACAAAATCATGTAAATGCTGACATTTCCTATCAAAAACAAAACAATAATTAGCGTTTTATAACCCATCAAGTAATTTAAAAATAAAATTATTAAACAGTAGCTATTTATACTAAGTGATACCATAAAGTGAGCTTGTTCGTTTTTTTTAAACTTTTTTAAAAAAAATGAGTAAAAAAGTTGATGAAGATGTTTCGTATCAGGATTGTAAGTTTTTTTGTTGTATTTTAATCTTCTAATAATTGAGAATAATGTTTCAAAACAAGGATACCATAATAACGATATGATAAAAAAAGGTGATAGATACGGATTATTTGCTGCAAAATTAATTAAATATACTCCTAAAAAGAAAGCTAAAGCATAAGAGCCCGAGTCGCCGAGAATAATTTTACCTTTTAAATTAAAAAATAATAAAATTAATAAAATATATAAATAATTTTTTAATAATTCTGGGTCATGTAATACATAATCAAATAAGAATAGTAAAAAAATACTTATAGTAACATTATATCCTATTAGCAGTGTATTTATTCCATCAATAAAATTATTTCCATTTATTAAAATCATTAAACAAAAAATTGTAAAAAATTTATTAAAATATTGATTACTTAAAAATATATCTACCAAATGAATATTAGATAAAGGGATTTTAAAGTCAGATATAAATATGAAATAAAGTAATATGATGATTTGTAATAAAAATCTAAATTTAGCACTTCTAAAAATCTTTAAATCAGAAAATAATCCTGTAAAAAAAATTAAACTAAAAACCTGAAAAAAAATTAAATTATAATTATTTTCTGAGATGAAAATGTATAACCAAAATAAATAAAATATAATCCCGGCAATAGAGTAGTTGTATATTTTAGATGCAAATCTTTTGTGATTCTCTTTTTTGAAATCTACGAGTATTTTATTTTTTTCACAAATCCTAATCAATAAAACAGTCAATACAGGAACTAAAATATAAATAAAATCAACCATTCAGCACTCTGTTTAGTTTTTTAAAATGATTAAAAAATGTATATTTTTTTGAATTCTTTTTCGCCTCAATTTTTTTTTTTATAATTTTATGTTCATCATCATTTAAAAATTGGTTGAATGAATCTCTAAATGAATCAAAGTTATTATTTTCAAATAGATATCCAGCTCTATCATTATCTAGAAACTCAGTTGGACCATTGGGACAATTTGATGATATAATTGGTGTATTACAAAAAGCTGACTCTACCATAACAGCACCTGGATCCTCCCACAAAGAGGATATAATAACAGCTTTTGCATTTTTAAAATATGGGAAAATATTTTTCTTTTCTCCCAATAAGAAAATATTTTTTTCTAAATTTTTTTGTTTAATTTTTTGCATTAATAAATTTTTATTTTCACCATTTCCTATGATGTACAAAATTAATTTATTGTTATTTTTAATTATATTTTCGAATAAGTTAATTAATAAAACTTGATTTTTTTGTTTAGTAAGTCTCCCAATATTTAAAAAAAAAGCTTTATTTTCAGTATAAGTTTCTATGATGTCATTTTTTTTTTTATTAATTAAAGATACATTTAGAATTGGATCATAAACAACAACTAATTTAGAGTTATCAAAAATTTTAAGCTTACTTAAATCATCTAATGTTTGTTTGGATGGACATGTGACCATATGAAGTTTATTTGCAGCTATGTTCCATAAAAATTTCCTAAAAAAGTTAAGTTTAGGTAGCCCTGAAATTCGCAATATAAATTTAGTTTCAAATTTAAATATCACTAAAAGAATTAAAGGTAGTGAAGTTAACAAGTGGATAATCAGATATTCTGGTTTTTGAGTCTTCAATAAATTTCTAAGAGAAAAAAAATTGAATAAAAATATTAGTATTGAGTATATCCTTGATTTGATAAATCCAATTTTCGGCAAGTCCAATATTAAAGAGTTTAATTTTTTAATATCTATATTGTTTTTACTTAAAATTTTTTCTGAATTTACCCACTCACCAATAACATCAATAAATGATACTGCATAATTTCTTGAGTATTTTGTTAGAGATATTGCTGAATTTATTACATTATTTATCGTTGCTACATTAGACAAATATGGAGACCAGTAAAAAACTTTTTTCATTAAATTTTAATCTTTATTAAAATTTATATTATATCTAATAATAAAGATATAAATAATAATAATTAAGTAAATTATAAAAAATTTATTTATCTTAAAAAAATTCTATTAATAGATTAATTTTGAATAAATTTTTTTAATTAAATAAAATCATTATTTAAATTTTATTTAATGATTTTTTATTTAATTAATGTTATTGTGGATTGAATTAATCAAAAAAATTGTTATAAGCATTTTTATTCTTATACTAAAATTATGAAACCATTTATTATAAAGTCTAATTTATTCAAAGATAAAAGAGGCTTTTTTACAGAGTTGTGGTTAAAAAAAAAAATTAAATTTTCTTGTAAATTTACAGCCATATCATCATCAAAAAAAAATGTTATAAGAGGTCTCCACTACCAAGTTGTAAAAAGACAAGCGAAAATAATTTCTGTTTTAAAAGGTAAAGCAATTGATATTTGTGTAAACATAGATAAAAAATCCAAAAATTTTAAAAAAGTTTATAAATTTAAACTTGAGCCTGGGTTGTTATTGTATGTCCCTAAAAATTGTGCACACGGTATTGGATTTCATGCAAAAGAAAACATTTTATTATATCACTTATCTGAATATAGGTATCAAAAACATGAAAGAGGAATAATTTATAATGATAAATCTTTGAAAATTAATTGGAAAATAAAAAAACCTATATTATCTAATAGAGATAAAAAGCACCCCACTTTAAATGAATTATTTAAATAATATATAATTCAAATATTCATGAAATTTAATGAACTTACAATATTATTAATTTCATATTATTCTACCAAAGATATTAAAAGATTGGTCAAACAAATATATCCTCAAATTAAAATTGTCATAATTGATAATGCAAGTGAAAAATTTTTTTATAGAAATATTGGAAGCCCAAAAAATGTGAAGGTCATTCAGCCAAATTTTAATACGGGTCAGGTTGGGGGTATCAATATAGGATTTAACAAAATAAAAACAAAGTATCTTTTGTATATGGATCCTGATGTTTTTTTTAAAAAAACTATTATTAAAAAATTTTTAGATAAAGCAAAAAAGATAAAAGATTTTATAATATTAGCACCTCAGCATGAAAAATCATTTTATAAAAAAGATTTTATATCTACCAAAAAGAGTAAGATTAGGGATGGAATTTTAATGAAATTGGTACATGGTCATTTTCTATTTTTTAATATGAAAGATGTCAGAAAAGTTGGAAATTATGATAAAAAAATTTGGATGTATTATGATGAAACAGACTACTGCTTAAGAGCTTACAGAAAAAATAAAAAAATTTATGTAATACCCAAATTTAAAGTAATTCATAAAGGTGGGTCATCTATAAAATCTGGTAAAACTTTAAAAATAGAGTCTCATCATAAATGGCACTATATGTGGTCAAAATTTTATTTTTTTAAAAAAAATTATGGCTTGTATGCTGCATATAAACAAACAATGGGTGACTTGATAATAAATTTATTAAAATTTACAATATTCTTTTTTATAGATAATCGCAAAAGGGTTATTTATTATAATGCATTAAGTGGTTTGATAAATTCATACCTTAATAATAAATCACACAAAAGACCATAACCTTTTTCGATATAATCATTGAAAAAGTTAATAATATATTTTTTTAACTAAATTATTATTTTTGATCCGATAATTGATTTTAACTTATTAATATTAACTGATGAGTCTTTCAAAACATTGTGTTTATTCGTATCAGCCTTAAATACGGATGGCTTAACATTCTTATTGGACACCTTTGCAAAATTATATATTGATCTTCTTTTGCCTCCTAAATTAAGCACTCCTTTTTTCTTAAGCAATTTTGGTAAAATTTTTGCTACATCTTGATGTGATAAAAAACTACTTTTAATATTGGTGTAAGCATACTCATATGGGAAAGGTGACTCATACATTGCAACTCGTAAAATTAGTGAATTTTTAAGATACATTTGAACAGCACATTCTCCACCAAGTTTTGACCATGCATAATTGCTCGCAGGTAATAAGCCGTCCTTCTCATTATAATTTCCTTTTATACAAGGATAAACATAGTGGGTTGACATATAAACTAATTTAATTGATTTTTTTTCACATACTTTTACCAAATTACAAGTTCCCAAAATATTAACATCTATACTTTTAGAAATTTTTTTATCATGTATTGAAATTGGTCTTGATAATGCTGCAAGATGTAAAATTAAATTTGGTTTAATCAGTTTAATTTTATCTTCCATTGATTTCTT
>MDTC01040485.1_pt1 | contig 10042 bp, 16 predicted proteins | sample 811181 | NCBI WGS metagenome assembly MDTC01 (sample SAMN05326644, study PRJNA326480) | marine metagenome | isolation source: seawater | place: Pacific Ocean: North | collected 2011
CATAAGCATAGTATTCTACTTGTCCTACATCATCTACTGGTGTAGGTGGTGAAGCGTCTGTTCCATCATTAAATGCTTGATCGTTTGCGAATGCTTGAGGTCTACCTATTGCAAGATAATACTTATCAGCAGTTTCGCCAAAACTTTCTTCAAATTGTCTTGCGTTATGTATTCTAAAATCTTTTGTTATTATTGCTGGCATGTTTACTCCTGAAACTATTTATACATCTAACTTATCATTATGTGGTTTTAATTTGTGCTGGTATCGCATATCTAGTACCTAATCTAGAATTAAAGTCACCTAATATATTTAACTCACCGTCAAGTGAAGTGTCGTTTGTTCCTGTTAATCTAATACTATTTATTCGTGTTAGTGAGGCTGCATCTGAATCCATTGTATCACTTGCAGGTTCTCGTTTTATCTCACCACCATCTTCTAATAGTAAACTATCATCAGCATTTGTAGATGAACCGTCTGTTCCATCTAATAAAAATCTATCTGGCACATGACTAAATGCACTAAAGATAAATTTACTTATCGTATCCATTCTTGCACCAGCATAAACAAACCCTTGATTTACATTAGTTGTTCTAAATGATGTTTCTCTATCATCACTTGTTTGAATTGTAATGTCTTGTTTTAATGTGACATCTCTAGAAGAAGAAGCAAATGAAGCGTCTCTTTCTATACCTAATAAAGGATTATCACGAAGGGTTGTTCCGTCAGTAGTTGTACCTAGTCTTCTACCTACCTTCTCACCAAATAAGATTCTAAATGCTTCGATAATTTCATCTTGTTCAATACCTGCTGTAATTGTTCTACCTGATTTTAATTTATTATCAAGTCTTGATGCAATACTAACCTCACCCGCAACATAAAAACCTGCAGGGTGAACTGAGGATTTAAGATACTCTCTCCAGTCTGAAATTGATTCACCTACTTTTACAACATATGAATAATCTTGATAGTATAAACTATCTTGTATTTTTTTAGTTGTTTCAGATACTTGACCTTTAACTCCAGTATATGCACCATCAGTTTCAATTACTGTTCCTGCTGTACTTGTCACACTTGCTTGATCAGCATTTCTTACTCTTGCTGTTTGACCTGATGTGCCACCAGTCAACGTAACTTTATCATCAAAGGTACCTGTTGATTCTGTGACTGATAAAATATTTGTATCACCATCAAAACTCTCTACGGTTGCTGTGACAGGATCTGTTGTTTCATCTTGTAATCTACTTTCAGTAGAACCATTGTGTGTGACAATAAGATAATCTATCTCATCTGAATTAACTAGTTCAGTTCCAACAAAACGTTCATTTGATTCAGACCTAATAAAACTAATTTGATTTCCTCTGCGAACAGCTGGGTCTGTATCATTTTCAAATTCTATTATACCTCTAGTATCATCTTCTAATTCTATTCCACCCTTATCATCTTCTAATCTAAAAACAGAATTTCTAAAATCTTCTAATAATAAAGGAAAATCACTTTCAACAAAACTTTCTAATTGAATGTTATCTTCATTTGTTGCAGATATAGTTTCGCCTGCAGTAAAGGTTCCTGATACAGTATCAACCTGCATATGTAATTTAGGTTTTAATAAAGGTCCTTCTTCATAACGATAGCCATGTTCAAAAACTCTTGCTCCTAAAATATTACCTATGTTAGATGATACAGCAAATAATGCTACACTTGAACCTGAACTTGAAGTCACACCTAAAGTTGGTAGTGAAAGATAACCACCACCTTTATTCGTAATTTTAATTTTTGTAATATCGTTTGCACTTGAATTTGTTGCAGCCTCCATTACTAATTGTTCTTGATTATTTTCTTCTAATGCAATTATACCATCTTCTAAACTATCTTGTTCTAAAGTAAATCCACCATTAACAACAGCAACCTCACCAGCAAGGCCTGTACCATGAGTAGGATTTGTGACACTTAATGCATCACCTACAGCATAACCTGAACCACCACTTTCAATTATAATACTTTCTATATTACCATATGATACATCTTCTACCTGAACAGATAAATCTGCTCCTCCACTTTGATTATCAACAGGAATAGCTTCACCTGCTGTGTAATATCTTCCTCTGTCTGATGTATCTATAATAATATCATCAGCGGTGCTTTCAATATTACATGTGATTACAACATCTTCATCATCATTAGCAGTACCACTAAGAGTGGCAAATGTTTGTTGTAATACTTTACTACCATCTTCGTTTATTATATCATCTTCGTCAGTCTCATCTATTATTGCATGACCCAAACTATTTTGAAAAGTACCTGTAATAGAATTTTTATTTAATACTAATGTAGCAACGTCTCTTTGAATAGTGCCTAAAGTGACTTTCGCCACTGTCGCTGATTCTACAACAGCGCTTGCTAAATTAACAGTAGTATTACCTGGAATATTTGCTTGTGTAATTGTCTGTCCTGTTAGTTTAGACATATCAGCAGTTGTTGGTGATACTAAAGATACTTTTAAAATCTTTTCTGTTGAAAAGTTTCCATCAGATATACGAAGCATATCAACAGTTGGATAATATAAATCTGGTGTTTCATTAAACAATGCACGGAAAAATATTTCATGACCTTTCTTCGTGCCTTTTCTTTTATATAAAGATAATATATTTTTAGTAAGTTGTCTTTTATCTAAACCACTTGTTAAATCATTTGGTATAGTTTGTAAAAAACTATTTCTAAACTGTATGAAAAAATCATCTAACGTATCATTCACATCAGCATACTCAAGGATTTGTGATAGTGTCTCATTAGGATTTGCCCTATACTTTGATACTACACCTTGAGCACCTGACGTGCCACCTGCGACTGTCTCTCCTGTCACAAACTTTGAATTTGCAGATATGTATAATTTTAAATTGTCTGTATCTTCAGCAAGTATTGTTGCTGTTGCACCAGATGTTTGTCCAGTAATAATTTCACCTTTAGTAAACTCACCTATTGAGCCTTCTTCATCTAAAATATAGTCATTGGCATTATTACCTTTTTCATCTGTGGCATTTAATGAAAGAAAGTTTACATTTGTTCCTGTTGATGTTTCTAAAATTATTTGATCACTAGCACTTACACTGGTAAGAGTAATTTGTGCTGAATCTAAGAAACGATAATATTGTTTTACAAACTCAACCAATAAAGGACTATTGGCTTGTATGTGTTGTGGAAATTGCCTATTTACTAGGGAACTTATTTTCTTTGTAAACTTGGCCATAGATTATGAAGCATAACTTGTTGCTGATGTATAACCAATACCTGATGTTGTGTCGTAAGTATCAGCAGATACGGATACAGTTGTGTTAGTTTCATCTATTTCTAATACCTGATTTCTTACAGGTACAACATCAACAGAATTTGGTATTACTGTTAATCTAATAGCTGATGATGTAGCACCATCTACGTTTGAAACACTTGTGACATGTAAACTGTTTATGGTAACTACACCAGTTGAATAATTGATTGTGCCTTGGGTGCTGTTTGCATATGTTCTAGTAGTACCAACAAGATAATATAATCTTACATTACCTGCACCATCTTCATCTAAAAAATATTCATTAGTAGCATCACCATTAATTTTAAAACCTGATGATACTAATACACCTCCGCCAGTTGCGTTATGTCCTGAGTGAGGATTATATAAAGCATTATTGAAACCTATCGTATAAGTTGTAGAACCTGTTGTAGTTGCTGTAAATGATTTATGTAATTTAACAGTTGTTATGTTTGATAATATAGAAGGATCTACTTTGTTTATTGTTTCGATAAATTTAGAGTGTCTGAATATACTATCAAACTCTTGTAAATTATTTGTATTGAAAGTTGTTATTGCTGATGAGACTAATGCCTTAATACTATCAGCTGTTCTTACAGTTGCTTTAGCATCATACTTAACACTCACACTCAATTGTACAGATGTTGTTTCAGGATCTTCTATGATTGGAGTAATACTTGCTACGTTAAATTCCTTTAGTTGATTTATAATATCTGATTTTTGTGCTTCAGTTAACGTTGCACCTGCAACAGGTTTAATTGAAATATAAACTCTACCATAAAAAGGTGTAGCGTTATCTTCTCCACCCCAAACAGAAACAGATTTTGCATTTGCATAAATTGCTTTTACTTTACTTGCATAATCATTTGGTGTCACCGCTCTATTTTGAGATGCATATTGTCTAGGTGCATTAAAACGAATACTGTTTGGTGTCTCTGGTAAAGCACCATTTACTGAATTGGTTGTAGTAGAAATAGATACGTTAGAAAAACCACCAACAGTACCTGATAAACTAAATGAACTTGCACCGTTACTTTCTTCAGCGTTTGTGACAATGTATGATAATGTCACTATGTTTCCGGTGGATAAAGCAGCACCAAGCACACCATCACCAAACTTAACTTCATACTGATTATCTTCAGCACCTTCAAGATAATAAACTTTTGAGGTAGATGTAATATCAGCTAAATCAGCAGCAAGTGTGTGAGTGGTTGTAGTAGAATCTGTTGAACTATTTTGAACTGTAACTTTTAAAGTTGTAGTATCTGCAAAATTATTTTTAATTAAAAATCTTTGATCAGCATTTGAAGTATCCACCGTAAATTTATTTGTAATAAGTGTTCCCTCATAAATGGGTAAATTAGAAAAAGTATATACACCAGCAACAGGAGTAATTGTCGTAGCATCTTTCACAATATAATTGTAAGTTGTACCATCAACACTCGTAGTGAAAGTTGTACCTCTAGCTGCAGTTAATGTAGAACCAGTTGCATTATTTACCGTAACATTTAAAAAGGCAACAGGTGATGTTGCACTTCTTGGTGTATACCCTACATGTTTTGCATGAGATACAATACTGTTTCTTAAATCAGCACTATCTAAAAACATTTCATTGGCTAGTACATTTGCATAGACAGCATTGTAGTGTGTGTTATATGCTAAAACATCTACTAAGGTAGACATGGTTGAACCTTCAAAATCATAATCAGTTAATTGGTCTTGTTGTTTTAAAAATACTTTAAGATTATTTTTGATACTATCAAAATCTAAATCTGTGACTTCTATTCTTTTTGCCATTCTATCTACTTCTTTCTAACATAGTTGTAAGACTAACTAATTCGCCAGGTATATTAATTACTCTAAAACTTATACTGACCTCATATGAATTTGTATCTAAACTTGGTCTAGCATCAACAGATACTAATTGTGCTCTAGGTTCAAAGTTTGTTATAACTTCACCTATAACTCTAGTTAATGAATTTGCTGTAATTGGGTCTAGTGGTTCAAATAAAAGATTTGTTATACCCGAACCTATTTCAGGATGAAAGGGTCTCTCATAATGATTTGTTAATATAAGATTTCTAACAGATTGTTTTACAGCATCTATATCTTTTTTGACAATAACATCTTTAGTTGCTGCATTTCTTTCAAATGATAATGCAATATCTTTATAAAGTCTAACTGATCTAGCACTTGCATTTGTTCTAGATGCGTCTGTATATCCTGATTGAAGTATTGCCATGATAACTATTTATCATGCTAACCTGCGTTTACGTTAGAAGAACCTGATATTGTATGACCACAATTAGCGGCATCACCTGATCGAGACACCCCTATACCATTTGCAAATACTTTAGATGACCCTCCTACCATAGGTGGAGTAGGACTATGAGGCGACAACCCATGTGATGCAACCTTGTCTCCTATGCGAACAGCACCAGACCCATTGATGTTAACATTACTACTACCTTGTATCGCAACACCACCAGCAATATCTACACCATTTCGTGCAATACCCGGCATTATCTTCTTTTACCTTGTCCTACACTTCTTTTGAATTGTCGTCTAGCATTCTTATTTTTAGGTCTAGTTCTCGCACTATCCCCGATAGATGTGCGTTTCTTAGGTCCTTGTTCATATGCGATTACACTAATACCTCTAGCCATTATTGATGCTCACAGTTCGAACAGTTACAATATGATACTTGACAAGATCCGCCACTTGAACAATGACATCCATGTCCACAGTTTTTACATTCCATTATTTTTCCTTTTTCTTTGTAGTCTTCTTTTTCTTTTTAACTACTTTCTTTTTAATTACTGGTTTATTCTTTTCTTCTTTAGGGGGTAGTACATTCTCACTCTTACCCCAACCAGACCATAACTTACTTAAAAATCCCATAAAATCTCCATTTCATATGCGAACAAACCACGAACATAGGGTGAGCGGAATGTCGCACCTTAAAAAACCCTTATTTATCAAGGGTTTAATATACCATTTTTTTTGGAATAATCCTTGACTATCAAGGAGAATCCGTATATGATATATTTATCAATGAAAAAAGGATACATTATGACAAACAGTAAAACACTAGACGCACTATCTTTGAAAATCAAAGAGAACCTGTACGAACAGTATAAACTCGCAAAGTCTCCAAGTGAGAAAATTAATCTTTTAAAATTCGTAAGAGATAACGTTTCAGAGAAATCTTACGATATCAATTTTGATAACTGTATCAAAGAATTAGAATTACAAATTAACTAATAGAGAGAGAACTATATTATGATTAAAGTACAACCATCAGAAAATATCGAAGACGGTATTCAAAACTTAATTAATGCTTCTATTGAAGATTACAATAGAGATACTAACAATGAACAGATGAAAGAAGAATTTGCTAATTCATGGTCTGTAAAAGAAGGACAAAAGTTTATCAAAATTTGTGCTAAACATTCTGTTCATTCTTTCATAGTAAAGAAAGCATTTAAACATTTTAGAGTAGGTGATGTTCTCAAGGCTGCGTCTTGGAGTAAACCTGCATTAAATCAACCAAGAGGTAATGTCCTTGACGGTAATTACCCTATACAATGGACTGGTCCATTATATTTAAGATAGTCGAAAGGAAACTATATTATGAAACTACAATTTAATAACTTATCTGATATCCTAGATTGGATTAAAGAACCTTCACATAAGGAACATTTGTTTCTTTTAGAAGCTGCGATTGCAAAAGCAAAAGGCAGCACTAAGTCTAAACTTTCTGTTGGTCAGAAAGTTTCTTTTGGTAGACCTAACGGTCGTAAGAGATTTGGGATTGTCGAAAAGATGAATCCCTCTAAAGCCTTAATCAAGGAATCCAACCTTGGTGGAAAGTGGAGAGTACCTTACTCTCTGATCTCTGATTGGGAAGATCAACATAGGTTCGCCTAATGGAAATTAAGATTGGCGACAAGGTTGCCGTTAATGATAGATCACTTCTTGGTAGAGAAGGAGTGATCACAAGCATTTCACTAGGTCTAAGAAAATCAGATCCTGCAGGTGAACTAGGTGTTAACGTAAAAGAGTATGATACTGAAATGAACTATTCAGGTTCGATTAGTTATAAAACTGATAGTGGTGATAACTATTGGGCATACTTTAATCAGATTGAAAAGGTCGCACCATAAAAGATGCGACCCGTAATTATTAACCCCTTACTTCTTCTGAAGCAGTAGGTGTTTCTATTTCGCCAGAAGGCATTTCGATTATGATTTTAGGTACAGGTACATCTTCTATGATTTGAGCTGCTTGCTCACCATATTGATGGCCTAACCAAAAAGCACCAATTACAATTAAGACATAAATTAATTTCTTCCAACGATTCTTGGTTATGTCTCTCATAAGATTCCTTATTTACTATTCCATCTCTGCCATAGGTTGGCAGCGATCCAAGCGATCAGACCCCATTTGATAATCATCATAGGTGCTAATATTCCAGTGAACATTGCCACTGCTAAAAGAATTAGTCCGTAGTCTTTCCAAGCGCTTATATCTTTAATCCATTTGTTCATGAATTTTCTCCTTTGTTTTAGTTATTTAGAATGAGAACTTTGTTCCTATTGAATAGTGTTCTAAATCAATACTGTTTGCGTCTAGTTGTTCTTGCTGATATTCAGCATAAACACTTAGACTATCAGACAGACCATGAGATAGACCGACTGTGTAATAGGTACCAGTTCCTTCTTTGTCACCATATCCTAATGTAGCTGCTTTCCAACCAACAGTTGCTTCCATTGCTGATAAATCAGTTGCGGCATCTTTGATTGAGTAAGTACCAGATAGTGATAAATCACCTACTGATGTACTTGCACCTGCAGCCCAATATGAAATGTCATTCACAATATCGTCTGTGTATCCTACTGCCATATCTATACTAGACATAGAGTGAGAAACAGAAACATCCCAAACGTCTATTCCACTTTCACCTGATGAACCATCTACTATTCCCATAGCAGATACTGGACCAGATGAAATCTTTACAGAATTGCTAGAACGATCTGCATATTTCCAGAACGCACTACCACCATAGACTTCAAAATTATTTGTCTTGTGAACATTGGTAAACGGATGTGATTGTCTACCTAGTGAGATTGCGGCACCACCATCATTTTCAAGTCCAACATAAGCTGTTCTTGAATCAAATGTATTACTACCACTGTCATCTACATCTAGTCCAACTTCTACATTAGCGAAGCCAGAAATACCACTGCCGCCTTCCAAAGCTACATCAACAATGTCAATACCAATCAAAGAACTATTGTTCTCTAGTTTGGAACTTGCATTGCCAGATGAATCTTGGTCATGTGACATTTTATAATTAAAGGTACCATACGGCATCACCTCTGTCGCATAACTAGATGCTGATAATAAAAGGCTTGCTGCCATAACGGTTATTAATCTTAACATGTATTCTCCTTTAAATCGTGATTAAATTTTTAATCAATCCCAGGACGGGATTTAATGTATTCCTCGAATATTATTCATTGTATATTATTTAGTCAATACGAAACCACTGGTCGTTAACTATTTGATCTATTTCGTTTCGACCTTCCTCACTTATCCAATCTTTTACTATATAGGCACTTATAAAATCATAGCCATTTATTTTCGCCCATATAATTCTACGACCCCCACAATGAAATTTCCGATAGACACCATTCGATTTAAGATCACGAACTATAACAGGGTTGAGTAAACCTTGGTGATCCATATCCGAGAAAAGTTCTTTATAGGGTATACCTTTTTCATTCGCATAATCTATCCACTCGTTCACTGGCACGTTATCCCACTTATAGGTTAGATCCTTTAATGGTAGTTCCTTGTAGTGTTGTGGAAAGTTAATGTGTTTTGCTTGAAGTGTTTTGCCAGTAGTTTTCATTTTGTGTAAATGCAAATACTTTTTCCCAAGATGCTTGATCGACTATGTGATAACAATCTATATGTGTATAACCATTTTGTTTAGCATACCATACTCTTTGATGACCAACAGAAACATTGTATGCATTATACGAAACAATGATTGGGTGCATCATACCGTTTGTGTGTAAGTCTGTGCATAAAGATTCCAAACGAAACCTTGCATCTGCTTCCATGTTTTGTGTATCGTAATCTATGTAGTTACCAAGTTGTTTGATGTGGTAGACTTTGTGATACTGAGGAAATTCGATATGCTTGGCACTTAGGACTTGATGGGCATAGGGCATATGTATATAGACGACTTAACCTTTCATATTGGTGAATAAAATAAATAATTTTTTGTAATACTATATAGTGTATCATGACAGAAAAACCCACATACATATCTGCCACTGGTGGCACCGAAACAATTGTACACGACAAGTGTGGAACACCTGATTGCTGTGGAAAATGCGCTAGTGCTGAAGAACCAGTTGTAATCGTAAAACAAAAACAGTTAGAGTTATTCCCAAAAGATACTAAAGCAAAGCCGCTCAGTTTTGACGGGGGGGCCAAATGATTACTGTAAACTTTGTAAGAGGGAAAGAGATTATACCAGTACAAGTAGATACAGGTAGATCACTCATGGAAGCTGCAAAGTTTTATTCTAATGGTACCATAGATGAGATTAGTGCTGACTGTGGTGGATCATGTGCATGTGGTACTTGTCATGTGTATGTGCAAGAACCTTGGGTATCAAGAATCGAACCAGCAAACATAGATACACCAGAGATTGATTTATTAGA
>MDTC01045399.1_pt1 | contig 10042 bp, 11 predicted proteins | sample 811181 | NCBI WGS metagenome assembly MDTC01 (sample SAMN05326644, study PRJNA326480) | marine metagenome | isolation source: seawater | place: Pacific Ocean: North | collected 2011
GGCATCCTTCAGCGCAAAAATAGACTTTAGCCGCAGAGCCGCAATATAAGTAAATGGGCCTATAGCTGCCATTCGCTGTGCGCTGTACGAAGGCCGGCAATGGGGACGAAGTGTATCTTCACTTTCGCGACATCAGCGTAGCTTCGGCAATTTGCTTTAGAGTTTGCTCATAGGCTGACTGCGACCAACCACACTCAAGAACCAAACGCTCCCAGTTTTTTACCGATAAGAGAGTCCATAGAAGGTCTTCAGCCGCCACCTCTGTTAGTTCCCCTTTCAGTTAGCCATCCTCAAAGATTACTTGTACGGCGGCTTCACCTCCCTGCCTAACGGCCTGCGTTCAGTCGTCCTTCGCTTTGGCGGGTTGTTGCTACGAGCAATTCCACTTGTCTCGGGAAATGCGGATAAAGCGCCTGACGGCTGACGCCGGCTATTTTCGCGATATCCGCCATTCGAACGGCTTTATTTTCGCTTTCCGACAAGCTCCACCTAACTTCGAGAATATGAGTTTTGGTGTTAATACGATCACTTGACATCATGTAAAGTTATGATTTATCGATGCAAAGACATATTTACACCGTGCCAAGTGAGTTACTTTCGGTGAAGTGTTCTGGCGTTCCTATACTCTTACACTGGGTATTATTTTCGGTTTTTAATACCCCATTTTATGACGTTAAACATTTGTTTTTAATGAGCACCATAATATAAATTGTCTGATGCTTGGAGTTTAATTTCAAGTCGGCCAGCTGAAATTTTAGGACTTAGCGATCGCGGTACAATTGAGGTTGGAAAGCGAGCAGATCTAGTAATAACCTTCCAACGAAGCAAAATTAAAGGCCGGGCGCCTAACATATCTTTCGGATAAAATAAAAGAGCGCTTTCTATTTTTAGAAGAAAAGCAAGAATTCGCGGCAGATTAGAATAAAAATTGTTTAACAAGTTGGCATTAATAAGATTTTGTTCTTTAACTTTATTCAATATACAAATCATTCATGAGCGGTTTGAAGTTGCTAACGGGACTGATCTTTAAGGTCCAGAGAAGCGATATGGGCTAAAGTTTTAAAAAAGGCTCTCACAATAGTTAGCCTTTTTAACCGAAAAATTATAATATAATTTTATAACTTGGGAGTTTTTTTGAATTATCTTGCATTGGAAAATATTTTAGACAAGCTGCCTATTGCTGCAATTATTATAGATGATTCAGAACGAATTGTCGTAATGAATTCTCTTGCAATGAGCCTCTTTGGTGAAGACTTAATCTCCAGAAACTTTATTACAGCAATACGACAACCCCTCGTCATCGACGCCATACAGCAAACTTTAAAAGATGGTCAGACCAGAAAAACTCTTTATTTGCACAATAAATCAAATTTTAGAATAAACTATGAGGTGAGCTGTAAACTTTTCGAAAAGCAAGTCCTGTTATTCTTCGAGGATAAAAGTAGTTTTGAGACTGGGGAGCAAATGCGAAGTGACTTTATTGCGAATGTTTCTCACGAATTGAAGACGCCATTGACCTCCATACTTGGCTTCATAGAGACCCTTAGTTCTATGACGAACGATGACACAAAAACGAGAGATCGGTTCCTGTCTATAATACAAAGGGAAGCTCAAAGAATGGACCGACTTGTTGCTGATTTATTATCACTGTCGAGGGTCGAGGCTTCCGAAAGAATGGCACCAATTGAAAAATTGGAACTTGTTGATTTGATCCGGTCGACTACAAAAGTCCTTTCTCCAATAATAGAGCTAAACAAAATAGAAATTGAGTATGATTTAAAAGATCTAGAAATATGGGTTAGAGGCGATGATGACCAACTGCGTCAAGTATTGATTAATTTAATAGAGAATGCGGTAAAGTACGGGGGCAGCAACAAAAAAGTCAAAATCAGTTTGAGTAATGTTTATTATGAAGCCTTACTGCAAGCCGAAGCAGTATACATATCTATCCGCGATCTTGGACATGGTATCGACCCTCTCTTGCTTCCTAGATTGACTGAAAGGTTCTATCGCATTGATGACCATCGTTCTCGTGAATTGGGCGGTACGGGTCTAGGACTTGCTATAGTCAAACACATAATGAACCGACATCGAGGAAGACTAATAATAAAAAGCAGGCCGGGAGAAGGTAGCGAATTTAAGATAATCTTACCGCACTAATAATTTCTGAAGGCGTTGCTGGGAAATACTTTTTTGAATCCAAGGATTGTCATAAAATTGTTACAAAAGTGTCATAATTTATTTAAGGTTACATGTTACCAGCGGATATGACGGTTTTTCCTGCCTAAGGCAAACCTTCAAAACTTTTTAGGAGAACTTACATGAACGTTTTAAGAACAACGCTTTCTGTGTGCTCTATGCTGGCACTTAGCACCACATCTGCAATAAGTCGCGACAACGTACACGCTGCCGGGTCTTCAACCGTGCTTCCTTACGCAACAATTGTAGCAGAAGCATTTGGAGAAAATTTTGACTTTCCAACTCCTCTTATTGAATCGGGTGGTTCAGGGGCTGGACGGAAAAAAATGTGCGAAGGTGTTGGTACTAATACAACCGATATTGCAAATTCATCCAGCAGAATAAAACAGAGTGATATTGATCGTTGTGCATCAAATGGCGTCAATGAAATTATGGAAGTTAGAATTGGGTATGATGGAATCGTATTCGCCAGTCGTTTGGAGAATAAAGGCTTTGAAAATTTAACACCTGCGATGATTTACGAAGCTGCTAGCGACAAGTCTACTAAAACAAATTGGAAAGAAATTGATCCTGGTTTGCCAGATCGGCCAATAATGCTTTTTATTCCAGGCACAAAACATGGAACACGAGAAGTTTTCGAGAAGAAAGTGATGGAAGCGGGATGCAAAGCAGTTGGGTCATATGATTATTTCAAGAAACAAAATGGTGACAATAAGAAAAAAGCATCCAAAGAATGCTTTAAAGTGAGAACAGATGGCCGTTCGGTTGATATCGATGGAGATTACACTGAAACGCTAGCGCGGATAGCGGCGAATCCGGAGGGTGTTGGAGTTTTTGGGCTGAGTTTCCTTTTAAATAATACTGACACCATTTATGCGGCCACAATTTCTGGCATAGCACCATCAACCGAGACAATTGCTTCAGGGGAGTATCCTGTGTCGCGTCCCTTGTATTTTTATGTGAAAAATGCACACTTAGGGGTTGTTCCTGGGCTACAAGAGTATATTGAATTTTTTGTGAGCGATGACATTGCGGGTCCAGATGGTCCGTTAGCTGAGTACGGTTTGGTATCCGACCCAGAGCTTGCTAAAACACAAGATATGGTAGCTAAAAGAGTACCGATGGGTCCTTTGGAGTGAAATTATAATTTGAGCGCTCAAAAATACCATAATTTGGGCGCTCAATAACATTGGGTCTAAAATGCTGCCATCATTTCCGATAATTTTGATTTTTTCTATTACTTCATATTTTTCTTGTTTAAACAGCGCGCGCAAAATGCGCAGCTCTGGAATATATCTTCATTCTTCAGCGCAACACCATGCATGGTTTGGTTTTCTTGCAATATTAATTCCATCAACATTATTTTTAATAGGAATTCTTTTACTTGAAAATTATTTAATTAACTCTTTGATTGAAATTGAAGGTGCGACACTTTTCAACTCGTCAGCAGACTTCATACTTTTAAAAGAACGCGTGCTAGAATTTAGCAATAATAAATTATCCGAGGGCCGCGATTTTTTATTCATATCATCATTTGCAGCAACAGTTTCATACCTATTTTTTGGCTTAGGAAATAATCTAGATTTTGGTTCCGAAGCGCTGAGTGTTGTTGAAAACACGCTAGTTTATAGTATTGTAAAACTCCGTATGGATAGCAATCTTATCGAACTAGCAATCGGCCTAACCGTCTCCATAGTCAGTTTCTATTTTAGCCTAAAACGCATTTCATCTAAGACAAATTCAAGGGACAAGATAGAGTTTTTTATAAAGGTAATTCTTTTTGGCTGCTCGCTAATAGCAGTTATGACGACAATCGGAATTGTTGTAGCTCTTGTTAGCGAAACCACTAATTTCCTAAAGATGTACCCGCTAGACGAATTTTTATTTGGGACAGTATGGAATCCTCAATTCAGAGGCGGAGGTGCTCTTGGAGTATTGCCTTTATTATGGGGTACATTGTATGTTTCTTTCATAGCATTAATATTAAGTGTCCCAGTAGGTCTTTTCTCTGCAATATATTTATCAGAATATGCTACGAAACGCTTTAGGTCTTTTGCTAAACCAGGAATGGAACTTTTAGCAGGTATCCCAACAATCGTTTATGGTTTATTTGCTTTAGTCACTGTCGGTCCTATTTTGAGGGACTATTTTGCTCAGCCATTAAGTATTGGAACGAGCGCAAACTCTGTAATGGCGGCTGGTCTTGTAATGGGCATAATGCTCATCCCATTTGTGTCCTCTTTATCCGATGACATTATAAATGCCGTTCCGCAAAATCTTAGAGATGGCTCATATGCTTTAGGAGCAACTAAATCAGAGACAATAAAAAAAGTAATTTTACCCGCAGCTCTTCCAGGTATAGTAGGCGCAGTTTTATTAGCTACAAGCAGGGCAGTTGGTGAAACAATGATCGTTGTTTTAGGGGCTGGAGCAGCCGCCAAAATCAGCGGAAATCCCTTTGAAGGAATGGCTACAATTACAGCAAAAATAGTTAATCAGCTGACTGGCGACAAGGAATTCGAATCGCCTGAAACTTTAGTTGCTTTTGCTTTGGGTCTCACGCTCTTTTGTATAACGCTCCTTTTAAATGTCGTGGCATTACAAATTGTACGCAAATATCGTGAGCAATATGATTAATTTGGAGCACGCACTTTGAGCCTGATATTAAGGAATAGACGCGAAAAAAGATTCAAAGCTATTGGCTTTTCTGCGATTGTTTTTTCTCTACTTTGTGTGATCAGCCTTTTCGCTTCCGTGATTACCGCTGGAGCCCCTTCATTCAAACAAACCTTTTTGAAATTTGAATTAGATCTACCCGCCGAAAAGCTCGATAAAAGCGGTGAAAAAGACATTACAATAATGAAAAAAATCTCCACTGTTGGGTACAAAAAAATTCTCTTACAGCAGCTTAAGTTAAACTTAGACAAGAATGGAATTGACTATTCGCAGTTGAGCAAGAAAGAATTACAAAATATGATTTCAAAGGAGGCGCCTGCGCAGTTAAGATATGCAGTGCTTGCAGATCCAACACTTTTAGACAAGACGTTTTCCTGGGAAACTCTCGCAAACGGGCGCGTAGATGCCTATTACAAAGGCCGAGTGACCTTTGAGAGTGCTCAAATTGATGTAATGGTGTCACCAAAACAACTGATTTTAGCCGATGTAATGAAAGATGCCGGAGTTCTGGTAGTCAAATTCAACCCGCAATTTTTTACATGGCCAGATGCATCTGATCTTAGGCCGGAAGCTGCTGGACTAGGGGTTGCCTTCTTAGGATCATTTTACATGATGCTGATCGTTTTCTTTTTAGCTGTACCAATATCGGTTTGCACTTCCATCTTCTTAGAAGAGTTTGCTCCCACAAATAGGATCACCGATTTGATTGAGATAAATATTTCTAATTTAGCAGCAGTTCCATCTATAGTATTTGGAATTTTAGGCCTGTCATTATTTATAAATTTTGGAGGTCTACCCCAATCCGCTCCTATTGTTGGAGGACTTTGCCTCACATTAATGACACTTCCCACAGTAGTAATTGCATCACGTGCGTCGATTAAAGCAGTACCTCCTTCTTTGAGGGATGCCGCGCTTGCTTTAGGAGCATCTAAAACACAAGCTGTTTTCCACCATGTCCTTCCCTCTGCCGCCCCAGGTATTCTGACTGGAACAATTATTGGATTAGCTCAAGCTTTGGGCGAAACAGCCCCCCTACTACTTATTGGAATGGTCGCTTTTGTGAGAGAGTTTCCAAGTTTACCGCCGGGCGGCGTAATGGAACCGGCCACTGCGCTGCCGGTACAAATTTATAATTGGACAGTTCGTGGTGATCCTGCATTCGTAGAGAGAGCATCAGGAGCTATAATTGTACTATTAACCTTTATGATTGCGATGAATTTATTAGCAATTATCCTAAGGCGGCGCCTTGAGAAGCGATGGTAAGAATGTTTGATATGATGAATGAAAAAAACGTGATACAAAATACAAAAATCTCTGCAAATAAAATAACTGTTTCTTATGGAGATAAGCCTGCCATTGTTGATGTGAGTGTTAGCATAGAAGATAAAAGCGTAACTGCGTTTATTGGGCCTTCTGGCTGTGGCAAGTCTACATTTCTCAGATGCTTAAACAGAATGAACGATACTATTACAGACTGTAAAGTTTCTGGAAGTATTATTTTTGACGGCAAAGAGCTAACAACCTACGACCCGGTTTACTTACGATCTAAAATTGGGATGGTTTTTCAAAAACCCAATCCATTTCCGAAATCCATCTATGATAACGTGGCTTATGGTCCCCGTATCCATGGAATGGCTGCTAACAAAGCAGAACTGGATGAGATTGTAGAGAGAGCTTTGCGCAAAGGTGCGATATGGGACGAAGTAAAAGATAGACTTGAAATGTCCGGAACTGGACTGTCTGGGGGACAACAACAACGCTTATGTATTGCCCGAGCGATAGCGACCCAACCCAAAGTTCTATTGATGGACGAACCCTGCTCAGCACTTGACCCTATTGCCACCGCTCAAATTGAAGAATTAATTGCCGAGCTGCGTGAAAACTTTTGTGTTATAATAGTAACCCATTCAATGCAGCAGGCTGCTAGAGTTAGCCAGAAAACTGCTTTTTTTCATCTCGGTAATCTTGTTGAATATGATGAAACTGGAAAAATTTTTACGACACCAGAAGACCCCCGCACCGAGAGCTATATAACTGGGCGAATTGGATAAGGAAGAAATTGTGACTGAAAAGCACATCGTAAGCGCATTCGATAATGACTTAGAAAATATTCAAGCTCATATTATGAAAATGGGTGGCCTTGTAGAAGAGGCTATAACAGATGCTGCGCAGTCATTTTATCTTCGAGACACAGGCCTTGCTGAAAAAGTGCGCAAAAAAGACACCGCTATTGATGAGCTAGAACAGTTGATTAATGACGAGGCCGCAACCGTGATTGCACTTCGCGCACCGACAGCAATAGATTTAAGGGTTATCTTATCAGTTCTTAAAGTTAGTGCCAACCTGGAACGTATCGGAGACTATGCCAAGAACATGGCAAAGCGAACAGCAGTCCTTTTACAAATGAATGAAATAGAAAATGCTGCTAATTCTCTACGGCGCCTGGCGAGAGAAGTAGAAGATATGCTATCAAACGCTCTGGATGCCTACATTCAAAGAGATGTTGAACTAGCCCATAAAGTGATCAGTCATGATCAAGACGTAGACCAAATGTACAATGGCCTGTTTCGAGAATTTTTGACATTTATGATGGAAGACCCGAGAAATATAACTGCCTGTATGCATTTACATTTCATTGCAAAAAATATCGAGCGAATGGGAGATCATGTGACCTCGATCGCAGAACAAGTGATATTTTTGAAAACAGGGGAGATTCCCTTGGAACCACGCAATAAAGCAGACGCTACTTCTGGATATATTAGTGAACAATAATTGCACTGTTTTATGGAACAAAAAAATGCAAAAGTCTCTAGTCTTAGTTGTAGAGGACGAACCAGCTCAAAACGAACTAATTTCGTATAATCTTGAGTCAGAAGGGTTCGATATTATAACTGCAGAACGTGGGGATGATGCTCTTCTGCTGGTTAGCGAATATATGCCAGATGTCATTATTTTGGATTGGATGATTCCGCGCTTATCGGGGATAGAGGTCTGCCGCCAAATAAAACAAAAAAAGGCCACTAGATCAATTCCGATCATTATGTTGTCGGCCAGATCAGAAGATATTGATCGCATACGCGGCTTAGAAACAGGGGCAGATGATTACATCACAAAACCCTATTCAATTAAAGAGCTTGTGGTACGGGTAAAGACGCAGCTGCGACGCAACCGAGCCGCAACTATTGGTGAACAGCTTGAATTTAACGATATTGTGTTGGATTCAGAGGCTCATAAAGTGTTGCGCGCGGGAAACACAATTAAGCTGGGTCCAACCGAATTTCGCCTTTTAAGCGCATTTATGGAAAAACCCGGTCGCGTATGGGCGCGTGAGCAGCTTTTGGACCGCGTTTGGGGTCGCGATATATATGTTGATACAAGAACTGTGGATGTACATATTGGTCGCTTAAGAAAAGCTCTGTGTCAGTTCGGAGGTGACGATCCACTGCGAACTGTCCGCGGCACGGGATATGCTCTTGGCTAGGACGTAAATGATGTCCCGCCTTTAATGTTTCAAACTAATCTGAAAACTTACTGCCATTGGCGGTATAATCCGTAGAATTGCCGCGTACCAGGAAAGCGGCCGAGTGTGATATTTGGGAACAGCTTGCAGAACTCTCCCACAAGGACATTGTGATCAAGATCAAGTGGAAATGCTAGGTTCTCGGCCTTCTTTTTTGTCGGCGGGTTCTGGTAAATGAAGTTTGGAAAAAGCGTAAAAACGCTTTCAGGGATCGCCATCATGTCGTTGAACTCAGGTTGCGCCATCCCGCAGTGATAACACTCTAAGTAGTTGTTCGTCATCACCTTCCAATTCGATCTGCACACATAAGTGTGACAAACTTCCTCTCTCTAGCGATCAGGGACATAACTTTCTAGGTCTAAGCACGCGGACAGCATTTGTTCTTCCAAGCCCAGCGCATACGTCCGCAATGGGGCGGTATCGCAGCTTGGGTTAACTAAAACTTGCCCTACCAATGTATCGACCGCGATATTGATCACCAAGCTCGTCAAAATTGACTTCTCTGGCTAATTCGCCCTTTGCACCATGCAGTTTGCCAACAAGCCTTAAAGTCCAAACGTGATAAGTGCAAGTAATGCGTGCCCGCGTGCCTTGCCCGTCCAGCAGTCTATGTACTCGGTGCAGGCATACGTTTACATAACCTCGCAATGTGCCGTCTATGTCGCGCACAAAAAATAGTCTTAATTCTGAAGCAAAAAGGTGAAGTAATCGCCAGGTAATGCAACGTCACTAATATGACCGGAAAACTGCCAAGACCGGTACAGCAGGTCTTATTTTTCAGCTTTCATGACCGAGGAATCGAGATAATATCCCGCCTCAAGAGTGCGCTCTGAAAGCGCCAAACTTTTGACGTTAAACGGGTGAGGCACATTTTCCATGTACGAGAAACTCCAGATTAGACCTTGCGCCATTGCAGTTGTGTTTGATCAGCCTGACTTTTCATAAACGACAAACAATTGTCGTTCTCTTGAGTTTGCCAGCGATTAAGTTCTGTCAGTTTATTTCAGATAAGCATAGTGAAATTCTTTCAGTCTAAGCTCGTATGCAGACGTTCAAAGAAAGAAATTCAGCGACAGCTTTGTCCGCATAGCCGAGCTTTATAAAATGCGCAATGAATGTCTGCTTTAAGTAATTTTCCCAACAAAAACTCAAGCGCTTGGTAAAGCTGAGCCTCGTTAAAACACAGCTATTGAACATTCTTTAAAGCTATCTGGACCATCCTTTTTTTGATCTCTTTTTGAAGAATATTGATTTCATAAGGTTTCAGTTTTTTCCACTTTTGGCATTCTTGTCGACTACGACCGCATCCTAAACACCAACCGTTGGGCCCAGAAAATTCACAGACATCGATGCATGGGCTTTTGCGGCGTTTCATCTTCTTACCTTACATTAGTTAGTCGGGTTTGAACTAGCTTATAAATAGACATTTATTTGCTCTCGTTCAAATCCTCGAGGTCTTCAGACGTTATCTGATTAACTGGTTTTGATATGCGCCAGTTACTGATCTTTCCATCTGCATAGCGTGCTGTAACTACGGTTTCTATTGGGGGACAGCCTGGTTCGTGGCAACGCAGTTCGGCTACCGCCAGTGTGACGGTTTCTGATAGATTGAAACGCTGAGTTATTAGGTTCTTAATATGGCGAGTA
>MDTC01071903.1_pt1 | contig 10041 bp, 11 predicted proteins | sample 811181 | NCBI WGS metagenome assembly MDTC01 (sample SAMN05326644, study PRJNA326480) | marine metagenome | isolation source: seawater | place: Pacific Ocean: North | collected 2011
AGCCATTAATCTTTACTGCTACGCCTGGCACTTCGCCAAAAACATCATCTTTAATTGAAAAAGCGCATGCCTCGTCAACTAATACATGTTTTTCGATGAGAATATCTAATTCTTCTGGATTAATTTTTAAACCCGCTCTATTGATCTCAAATTTTTCTCTTCCGGTTATAATAATAGTGCCTTCATTATCAATAGTTCCAATATCACCGGTGTTAAACAAACCCTCATGTATACACATATCTGTCAAATCTTTTAGCTGATAATAGCCTTTCATTAAAGACGGAATATCCAGAAGAATCACTCCTTTACCTGTTAATATTATATTACCATTATCATCCAATATATATGCTTTTCCTCCCCACATTTTACCAACAAGCCCATCTACAGGTTCATAATCCTCAGATGATGCGCCAGATATCCAATTCGCTGTTTCTGTTATACCATACATGTTTACAACTCTGTTGATTGAAGACCAGTCAACTATATCATTCCATAATATTTTTGATAGTGGCGCAGAACCAACATGAATTCTCTTAAGAGTTTTTAGTTTAGGCTGAGAGCTGAGCTTAATAATTAATTTCCATAATGATGGGACAGAACTTAAAAATGAGATTTTATTAGTATCAATAATAGATCCAAGTGAACTAATATTTTTTATATCACTGCCATTAGAGATAAATAGATTTTTTCCAGCAGCAAGTGGCGTCAAACAATTACCAATTAATCCATGACCAAAATGCATAGGTAGCAAACATAGAGAGTTTTGGAGATCATCAACGGGTATATTTTTTAAATTATATTTAATTCTAGATTTCAAACTTATATATGTATGGACTACCCCTTTTGGGGTACCAGTTGTGCCAGATGTAAACAATATTAACGCATCAGAATTATCGTCTATTTTGATAGGTTCGTAAGGTTCAGACATATCATCTTCTAAGCCAGATAAATCTAAGAATTGATATTCTTTAATAGAATATTTCTGAGACGTTTCTGATATAAGAATAGCTGAAGGTTTGATAAAATTGCATATATTTTCTAATTCACTCTTGGTGAGTTTTGGATTCAGACAGACTGCACAAGCGCCAATTTTCCAGATAGAAAACAAATCTGCAAAAAATTCCGGCCCTCCTCCGTGAGCAATTATAACTTTATCTTTTGCGTGAATATTATTTTTTAATAAAAAACTAACTCTTTTAGTTACTTCGTATTCAATTTTAACTGAATCCCATACCTTATTTAAAATAAGCGAATTTATTGAGCCAATTTTTTGATAATCAATAACCATAAATATTTGTTAAAATACAATTCTCACTACATTAATATAATTTAATATAGAAATATATGTTTATTTATCCCTGTTATACAATAAAGAATATATTCAAGATATTATTAGAAGACTTAAGTTTAATGTATAATTATCTAGATGATGATGAAGAGTGATTTACCTGAAAAGAGCTGTATAATCTGTGGCTTGCCATTTAAATGGAGAAAGAAATGGGCAAAATGCTGGGATGAAGTTAAATATTGCTCTGAAAAATGTAGACGAAAAAAAAAGTGAGCTTAAATGGATAACTTCCCGGAAGAAGAATGGATTAAAGAACGACAATGGGAATATTATAATATTCAGATACATATATTGCTCTCTAATAAAATTGATGAACCACAACAACAAGAATTAATAAATATTTATAGTATCTTTTATACCTCAAAAAGAATTGTACCTATTCAATTACAAGAATATATAAATGTATTATCAGTAGATAAAAATTGTAGTCATCATCGAAAGGATTCAATTGATCCATTTGATGAGTATAAAAGAGTATTACTAGTTGCATCGGTCTTGAGAAGGCAAGAAATTGGACTTAGCAAAATAAATGCCATTGACTTAGCTTCAAAATATTTTAAAGTATCTCCAAAGATATTTTTTCAGATATATTCTAAATATTTTGATAGAGCTAAAAATTATATAATGGTAGAGCCAGACACTAGAGGTCTTGATAAAATATTAGGCTTATAAATCTCAAGATTTAGCCAAATCTTTACGTCGAATTTTTGGATCAGCAGTAATGTCAGCATAAAGCTCTAATCGATCTTTAGGCTTAATAATATAATTAAGTTTTTGTATTTTCCCAAAAACCCCTATATCAAAACTATAATTAACTAGCTCAGATATCCTATTACTACTTATAAAGTTTTTTATAGTTGTTCCAGACAGAATATTAAAGGTTTTCTTCTTTAGAATGTTATTGATACTATAAAATAAAGTAACTGGAAACGACTTATCCATTAGATTTCATTTTAAATGCTTCTGAGATGAAAGAGTCTAATATTGAAGACATGATATTTGAAAAAACCGGCTTAATTGACATCTCAATTAATTTATTATCAAATTTATACTCTAAATATAGAGTCACATTGGTATTATGCTTGTCTACTTCATCAAATTTCCAAAAACCTTCCAAATGACTAAAGGGGCCATCTATTAATTTAAGTTTGATTATTTTATTATTTTCAAAGACATTTTCAGTTTTAAAATTCCACTTAACAAAACTTTTAGCTATCTCAATTTCAGCAGTCATTTGATTTTCGCTATTAGTTATAATAGTTGAATTTGAGCACCATGGGAGAAAGTTTTGATAGTTATCAACATTATTGATCAAATTGAAAATCATTTGTTTATCGACATTAATTTCTTCAGACTTGTTGATATAATTCATTTACCCAATCAATCCATTAATAAAAATTAGCGTTACTGCTATTGGAGCAATAAATTTAACTAATAATCTCCAAAAATTAAATTTAAAAGCATTTACTTTTAACTCATCAAACACAATATTTCGCTTAACAATAAAACCAGCAAATATAGCAATTAATAGTCCTCCAAGAGGCAACATTACTTTTGAAGTGAAATTATCAAGTAAATCAAAAAAAGTATAGCCAAATATTTTTAAATCGGACGCATAACTGAATGATAATATTGTGCCTATACCTAGCAACCATGTTAAAAAACCAAGTTTAATGCTTGCTTCTGGCCTACTTATTGAATATTTTTCTATCATATATGTGATAGCTGGTTCTATTAAAGAAATTGAAGAAGTTATAGCTGCAAAAAATAATAATATAAAAAAAATACTCGCAATCATGTTGCCCCCTGGCATTGCACCGAAAGCAATTGGTAAAGTCTGGAATATTAAACCAGGACCAGCGGTAGATGGGTCTAGATTATATGTAAAAACAATTGGGAAAATTATGACTCCAGCCAGCACCGCAACAAATGTATCAGCAAAAGCTACGACTCCTGTGACATTTATTATCGAAGCATCATCTGATAAATATGATCCATATATCATTAATGAACCCATACCAATACTTAAAGAGAAAAATGCCATTCCCATAGCTCCTAGAATTACATTCGCATCAATTTTATCTAAATCAGGAATAAACATATAATTTAATCCATCACTAAATCCACTTAGGGTTGATGTATAAAATGCTAGTCCGATCAATAGTATGAATAACCCCGGGATTAATATTTTTACAGATTTTTCTAAACCACCTTTAACGCCTTTAGAAACGATGTAACACGTTAATAGCATGAAAATTGTATGCCATCCTAATAATCTTTCTGGGTCACTTATAAAATTATTAAATAATATTTTTGACTCTTCGACATTAATACCAGCAAAAGTTCCTGATAGAGCTTTAAATATATAAGACATCGTCCATCCTGCAATTACACTATAAAAGGATAAAATCAGTATGCCTGCAATCATCCCTGACCAACCTACTAACTGCCAATTTGTATAATCATCAGCATTGGAATATTTTTGTGATTTAGTTTTAATTCGATGGAGATCTGGATCAACTTCAGTAACATTGAATGTACTAGATTCATTAGATAAATATCTAAGACTCGCAACAGGGTTCTGTTTACCATGTCTGCCTATTAACACCTCTGCTATCATAATTGGCAAAGCTATTAGTATTACACTCAGTATATATATCAACACGAAAGCTCCGCCACCATACTCACTAGTCATCCATGGAAATTTCCATATATTCCCAAGACCTACTGCTGAACCTGTAGCAGCGAAGATAAAGACAAGTTTAGAAGACCACTGTCCATGTATTGATTTTCTTTGATTAGGTTTAATGTCAATCTCCTAGATATTTATGATATTATAATAAGTACTATTATACATAATGTCATAAATATATGAATATATTGTGCACCAATAAAAAAGCTACTTTTAAATACTTCCTTTTAAAAAAAATAGAGGCTGGCTTGAACCTGCATGGCTGGGAAGTAAAAAGCATCAAACTTGGTCATGCTCAGATTTCCGAGAGTTATATTACTATTAATGACAATGAGGCTTTTCTTATAAATTCTCATCTTAAAGTAATATCATCGATATCTGAAAGTGACAAGGCTAATTCTAGGAGATCTAGAAAGCTTTTATTAAATCGAAAAGAATTAATTAACTTGTCAAATGAAGTCAAACAAAATGGATATTCAATAGTCCCAACAAAAATGTATACGAAAAATTCTCTCATTAAACTTGAAATTGCTCTAGCTAAAGGTAAAAAAAACCATGACAAGCGACAAGATATTAAAAATAGAGAATGGGAGCGGAGCAAAGATAGGATTTTAAAAAAAAGGTAGCTTATTTTTTAAAATAGTTTTGATGTTTTTCAACTTCATCATTACTAGCTAATACCACCTTAGGCATTCTGTTCTTTATTGTCTGTAAGTTTTGATGTTTGCTCTCAATATTAACTGTTGACAGACCCTCAATTAAAGTTTGTCCCTGTGTCATTCTGAGATATACATGTGCAAGTAGTTGAGCATCTAAAAGAGCTCCATGAAGGTTACGGTCGGTGTTATCTATAGAGTATCTAGAACACAGCGCATCTAGAGTATTTCTTTTACCAGGAGACTTCTTTCGCGCAATCTTAAGAGTATCAATAACTTCTCTAGAATCATTTAGATGATCATAATCATACCCAGAATGATTATATTCAGATTTTAAAAATCCTATATCAAATGGAGCATTATGAATAATTAATGGAGAGTCAGATATATACTCAATAAAATTATTAACAATTTCTGAAAAAACAGGCTTGTCATCCAAGTCATCATTAGAAATGCCATGAACCTCATAAGCTTTTTCATCAACTAGCCGTTTCGGGTTTATATATTGATGAAAAGAGTTTGTAGTAATATTGCGATCAATAATCTCTATACAGCCTATTTCAATTATCTTATGGCCATCATCAACATCAAGGCCTGTTGTTTCAGTATCCAGAACAATTAATCTTTCCATTTTAGCGACCCTTCTCTTGCTAATTCATCTGCCATATTATTATATTTACTCTCTTCTGTATTAATGTCCTGATGTGCTTTTACCCATTTCCATTCAATACTATACTGACTATTTAAATCATCTAACTCTTTCCATAAATCTTGATTTTTTACTGGCTTTTTGGAACTTGTAATCCAATTATTGTTCTTCCAATTTGAGACCCAAGTCGTAATACCATCTTTTACATACTTGGAGTCAGTATGAAGAATTATTTTGCTATTTATATCAGATTTGCTGATTCCCATTATAGCTGCTTTTAGCTCCATTCTATTGTTGGTTGTTTTTTTCTCATTACCACCATATTTTGAAATTTGATCTGTAATTACAATAGCGCCCCAGCCGCCAGCGCCAGGGTTGCCACTGCATGCACCATCAGTATATACTTTTGTAATTTTCATTTGATCATATTTGTGGTTGACTTAGCAAAAGATGACATGAATATTTTCTCTTTAAACTTGAGCTTAACAGGAGTTAAAGGGATTATTTTCTTGTTAAAAGCAAAAAAATAAAGTCCACCATAATCCTTAGCTAGAATTTTCTGAATGATACTGATCTTATTTAAGTATTTAGATATTTTTTTTGAAATTATGGGAGTAAAACTAGAAGTATCTTTATAATTTTGTTCATAGCCTAATAATTTAAACCATTCTCTTACACTGTATAAAGAGTGAAAGTTCAAGAGCCAAGGAGATGTCAACTTATTCATAAAGGGTTTAAGGGTTCCCCATAAACTAAATTTATTAAAACCTATTAGAGCTATTTTCGCATCATCTGTGGCAATTCTATCAATCTCCCTGACAAGCTCGTATGGATTGTCTGTATAATCTAAAGCATGAATGATAATAATTACATCATGTGACTTGTCTTCGAACGGAAGCCTTTTAGACTCAGTTATATGATCAGATGAGGTTATCTCATCAATAGCAATAAAGCTTAAGTTTTTTTGTGAGTTAAATTTTTTACTAAATTCCGAGAGGCCTATAAATAATACATTATTACCAGGCACATGTTTCTTCATTAGCAGAATTTGATCATTCACAATCTTTCTGATTGGCTGATTGATAGGTCTTTTATACCATTTCACTAATTCTTTATATTTGTAGTTATTTGTGTTTAATTTCATAAATTATTGATTAGTAATAAATGCTCATGTTTGGTAATGTAATAACAGAGTATGTTTCTACAAAGTATTAAAAATATATCCATAATTATATTATGCGCTGGCTTTTTTACAAGTTGTAACCAGTCAATTAGTTACAAACGTCCCCAAATACTTGCTAACTTTGGGAGCTTTGAGTGTAAAACACAAAAATTAGCGAATAAAAACTACAATGATATATGGGAGAAAACCAGAAGTGGCTTTTGTTTAGACACAGTCTACTCCCCGAGAGTTGAAAGAGAAATACAATGGTTTATGAAGAATAAAGATTTTCTTTATAGGTCATTAGATAGAGCTAAGCCTTTTCTTTATCATGTACTTCAAGAACTAGAGAGAAACAATTTACCTTTTGAGCTCGCATTATTACCTGTAGTTGAAAGCGGATATCAGCCCTACGCTTACTCGCCATCAAAAGCTGCAGGAATTTGGCAGTTTATCCCGCCAACGGCAAAAGAGTATGGGCTTAAAAAAAATTGGTGGTATGACGGGAGAAGAGACATCTTTGCGTCAACAAAAGCAGCAAGCCATTTTTTAAGAGATATGAATAGACATTTCAAAGGAGATTGGCTTCTTGCAATTGCCTCATACAATACCGGGGCTGGTAATGTTGGGAAATCCATTAAAAAAGCGAATTATGTAATTGGAAAGAAGACATTTTGGGACTTAAATCTTCCTAGAGAAACTGAAATATATGTCCCTAAGCTTATAGCATTAAGAGATATAATGGCAAATCCAAGTAATTATGGTGTCGATATTCCTTATCTAGCAAATAAACCTCTGACTAAATTTATAAAGGTTAAGTATCCATTAGATTTTTATACCATATCTATTCTCTCTGGTGTAGATGAGTCGATAATACATAAATTAAATCCAGGGTTCAGCGCATGGTATTTCTTGCCAACTTTACAGAAAAGACTATTACTACCAGTTGATAGCGCAGAGATATTTTCAAAAAGATATGCACAACTGATTAGGTTATTATACACTAATAAAACACACCTAGTAGAGAAAGGAGACACTCTCTCAGGAATATCTAGAACATATAACGTATCTATTAAATCAATTAAGATCTTGAATAATCTCAAAACAGATCTTATTAGGATTAACCAAAAACTAAAATTACCAATTGAAGGTGTTGTAGAAGATAAAAATCAAATTAGAATAGCAAATACATATTATAATATTACAGATAAAACAATAGTTTATAGCCATAAGGTAAAAAGATATGATAATTGGTATAAAATTGCTAAATACTATAACACCAACTTAAAGACACTCTTATTATGGAACAATGCTAATAAAAAAACTAACTTAAAAGTTGGACAACTAATCAAGATTAAAATGAAAGGCCCAATTCTATCAAATGATAATAATGTCAAGCTAAGATATGTAGTTGATATGGGTGACACTATCAGAAAAATATCTCAAGGGTTTGAGGTTTCTCAAAAAGACCTATTAGCAGAAAATGGCATACGTAGCTCGAAGTCTCTAAAAGCAGGTACAAACCTAACTATCTATAAATAACTATAGCTTAGATATATATCTATCTCCTCGATCACAGATTATTGTTACGATCTTTGAATTGTTTTCTGTTTCACCAATCTTTCTAGATATATAGATATTTGCAGCCGCGGATAAGCCACAAAATAACCCATATTTTTTTGATAAATCTTCTGCAGTTTCTTCTGCATCCGATTGATTAATATCAATTATTTCATCGATTATAGCATTTTTTCTTATCGACGGCACATATTCTTGACTCCATCTTCGAATGCCTGGGATTTTTGAACCATCTTCAGGCTGCACACCAATTATTTTAATATTTTTATTCATAGATTTCAAAAACATTGAAACACCAGTAATTGTTCCGGTTGTCCCCATTGCTGAGACAAAATGCGTTACCTCTCCATTTGTCTGCTTCCATATTTCTGGACCCGTCCCATTAAAATGAGCCATATAATTAGCTTTGTTAGAAAATTGATCGAGCACAAGGCCTTTACCCTGGGACTCTAGCTTCTTAGCCAAGTCTCTAGCCCCTTCCATATCCTCATCTTTGGATACAAGTATCACCTTAGCGCCATATGCTTCCATGGTCTTAATCCTCTCAATAGAAGCAGTTTCAGGCATGATAATGATGATTTTATAACCCTTTATAGACGACACCATAGATAAAGCAATGCCTGTATTACCGCTAGTTGCCTCTATTAGAGTATCCCCAGGTTTTACTAAGTTATTGTTTTCTGCTTCTTGTATCATATTCAAGGCTGGCCTATCTTTTACAGATCCGCCAGGGTTATTGCCTTCAAGTTTTGCCAATACAACACTATTATTGGCCTTAGTAGGAATTTGAATAAGAGGAGTATCCCCAATAGTATCCTGAATAGATTTAAAGCTCATTTTTTATTCCACTATAACCATTGCAATTGAATGTCTATCTGAATCTGAAATTGAGAGAAATAAACTATTTGCAGATAATTTTTCTAAAAACGTTGCTAAAACCTCATTAATTATAAAGAATGGTTTACCTAATTCTGTATGAGTCACAGTAAATGAAGATGGATAAACTCCTTCTCTATATAACCCAGTTCCAAGAGCTTTGGACAAGGCTTCTTTTGAAGCAAAGTTTTTAGATAAATAGTTTGCTGGTAAATCAGTATTCAAAAATTCTGCCAACTCAGTTTTAGAAAGTATTTTTTTTGCAAATTTAGCTCCATACTTGTTATACAAAAACTTAATTCTGTCATTTTCTACTAAATCTATACCAATTCCTTTAATCACTATTGTTTATTATACTAATGATTTTTTTAATTGCATCACTTAAACCGGTAAAAACAGCCTGAGATACAATTGCATGACCAATATTAATTTCATTTATATGTTTTAATTTACAAATTTCACTAAGATTCTCATAATTTAAACCATGTCCGGCATTAACCAATAATCCCTTAGAGTGGGCATACTCAGATGCAGATATAATTTCATCTAATGCTTCAAATTCATCAATAGTATTAAAGAAATTAGAATATTTGCCAGTGTGCAATTCAACCAAGTCTGCCCCTACGTCTTTTGAAATATCTATCGAGTCTTTTTGTGGGTCAATAAATAGAGATGTTTGTATTCCATTTGATTTAAAATTTTTAATGGTATTTTTAAGCATGGCAATCTGTTCATCAGTATAGGACATTATGCTCAGTCCTCCTTCGGTGGTTTTTTCTTCACGTTTTTCTGGAACAATGCAACAAAAATTTGGTTTTAAATTAATAGCAAAATCGATCATTTCCTTTGTATTTGCCATTTCAAAGTTCAATACTTTTGCATACTCGCGGATTTCCATAGCATCCTTATCTTGAATATGTCTTCTGTCTTCCCTTAAATGTATAGTTATAAGGTCAGCACCAGCATCCTCTGATATTCTGACAGCATCTAATAAATTTGGATACATAGTATCTCTAGAGGTCTTAATAAATGCGACATGATCTATATTAACGCCTAGACGTATTTTTGTATTAGCCATAT
>MDTC01167908.1_pt1 | contig 10041 bp, 5 predicted proteins | sample 811181 | NCBI WGS metagenome assembly MDTC01 (sample SAMN05326644, study PRJNA326480) | marine metagenome | isolation source: seawater | place: Pacific Ocean: North | collected 2011
CCCTTGCTGATCGCCTCCTGAACCTCGGGCGTAAGCTTGACCCGGGCCACGCGTTGCACCGGTGAGCTTTCCTGGGAGAAAAGGGACGTTCGAGTCGACGGGCAAAAGCTCCACAGAAGGAAGGTGAACGAAAAGAAGGTGATTTTGGTCGCGATCTTCATTTTGCAAGTATCTCAAAATATTCCCTCGCCTGTTTTCTGAACTCGACGGGCAATTGCTGGACGTATTTCTGGATGACCAAGTTGCGCCGTCTTCGCTCGACCGAGCTTTTCGACATCCTCGTCCTCGAAACCGCATCACCCATGGGTGTAGTCGAGGAATAGCCAGTAGAATCAATCTGGGGGTCATCCGGCAACACCCCCGGAGGAGCTTCCGCAAAAGAACCGGGGACCGGCATGCCTTGCCCGGGAACCGAACTGGGAGGACCAATGCCTGGAACCGGCGGACCTACTCCTGCTCCCGGCGTAGGGCTGGAACCTGGTGCGGGCAAGCCCGCCCCTTCAGGAGGGAAGCCATCGCCCGGAAAAGCATCGCTGGGGAATCCGTCACTCGGAAACCCGTCGCTGGGAAACCCGTCGGACGGAAAGGAATCGGAGAAGAAATCAGCAGGCAAAGCATCGGAAAAGCTTTCGCCGAAAGATTCTCCCGCCTCGGCAAAGGAATCTCCCCCCGCCTCCGAGGACTCGCTTGCCGCATCCGCAGCCGCATCGGCAATTTCGGACTCCAATTCGCCGATGGCGTCCTGCAACTCCTCAATGGCGGTCTCCTGAGCCGCCAAGGTCGAATCTTGGTCACTCTCGCTCAAGCCCTCCGTCGCTTCCTCCATGGCTTCGGAGGCGTCTTCCAGTGACTCGGTCAGTTCCTCCTCACTGGCTTCGTCCAATTCCTCCTTGAGTTCAAGCTGTTCAGCCTGCAGTTCAGATGCATTCTTCAGGCCATCCCCCGCTTCCTCGACTTCCTCCTTTAACTCAATCTGTTCCTCAAGTATTCGTTTCAATTCCTCTAGCAAGTCTTCCTTGCGGGCAAGGTCGTCGTCGTCGGTGGAAAGAGCCCGTTCGATTTCCTTGAGAACCGCGATGGCTTCGGCTTGCCGCTCGACCGCGCTGGTCACACCCAATACGTCTCCCTGATCGATAAAGGACAAGGCTCTGCGTAAGGATGCATCGGGTTTTTTCTCATCGAGAATTCCACTCGCTTTCCTAAAGCGGCGGGTAAGCATGAGGTCATTGACCTTTTCAAGGGCCTTCTCCAACTGGCCCTTGAACTGATTGAGGGAGCGCACCACTTCGCCTTGAGCGCGGACCACTCGGGGTTTGTCCGCAGCGGCGATTTCGGGGGTCAGGATCAGAACCTTTCCCCATTCACGCGTTTCCCTCCAAATAAAGGATTCACGCTTAATCAATTCCCTGATCTCGCGCAAAAGATCATCCGCCAACATTGCGGTCTCGCTGGCGTTCAAAATCTTGCTCAGATCCGAAATAATCTGCGAAACCTTGGTCCCGGCGCTGTCAAGGTGAGGGTAGGCATTATCAATTTTCGTCCGTGCCGCGGCAAGGGTCGCTTCGGCATCGGGAAGATCACCTTTCACCTCCAGAAGGGACCCGTTCATCTTGCCGATTTCAACCGATTTCCCCTTCTCCTCAAGCTCGTTGGACTTCAGATCCCTGAGGAGATTCCTAATTTTGTCCGAAGCCGAACCCAACTGACGGCCCACGTCCTTTTGCCGGCGTTCCAATTTTCTGATCCGCTCGGTCGTTTGCAGAACCTTACTTCGTTCCTTCTGTTGAGCAATCACGGGGAAAAGCAAAGCAAAAGCTGCAAACAAATACACACAGGATTTTAGGTTCATCTTCATTTACTCCTTTTTCTCCTCCACCTTGAGGTTCTCGATCTCCGTCCTCGCTCTCCTTTCGGAATCACGCGCCTTGGCCACCAAAGCCATCTGTAGTTCAAGTTCGCTCTTGAACCACTCAAGATATTTTTCCTCGCTGAGGATCGTCAACTTGCGGTCCGAAGACAAGTTTCTGTGATTTCCCCGAGGGGGCATTTCATCACTCACCTCAACTTGAAAGACAAACTCGTCACCCGGTTCGGGAGCTCCCTCAAGAAGTTCGCTCAAAGGAATCTTGAGCCGTATCTCGTCCTGTATTCCACTCAGTTCGGTTCCATTGAGTTTCTTAAAGGAAATACGTTTCTCCTCGCGCGAACCGATTGAATAAACGAGGAAAGCGTCTCCCAGTCCGTAATCGTCACTTACCGAAGCGTCAATTTCGAGAATCTTGTTTGGGGTCGCATATCCACTCGGGGTCGTTGCGGGACGGAAAACGATTTGCGGAACCCGGTCGGGAACCACTTCAATCTCCTGCTCGCCTTCGATACGATATTCAAAGCCGTTTGCCCTTTCCTTCACATAGGGAAAGGAATAACGGAAGGTATCCGTTGCATTGACTTCGAAAGAGACTATGGAGCCGTCATCTGTGACGTCGGCGGCAATAGTTCGGTCTCCCAAGGTCACGTTGAGGTCTGAAACGGCTGGAGAACATTGCAATTCCCAACGCACGCGGGTACCGGCAGGAACGGAAAAATCAAGGCTCTCGGAAGTGGTTTTTACGCGGTCGAGGTAGGGAGGAAAGAATAGAGTTGCCATGGTCCTCGTAAAAGTCGGGGGCGGGGATATGGACAAGGCGAATTCATCGGTTCGGTCATCTCCGATGACCAGACGAAAGCGGGTCGGACGGGTCAGGGAGGGGATCGTACAATGATATTGTTTGGAATCCTTGAAAAGAAACTCGCCGGATTGCTCCTCTACCCCATCCGTGGACCAGTAAAGAACGGCCACCTCAGGAACGTCCTTGGCCATGTCCACACTGGCGAAAATCTCAACGTCTCCCCCCGACTTGACGGGGAATGGTTCCGCATCCTGTCCCGGCTTGAGAGCCAAGGTTGTTTTTCCGGAATCGATGACGATTTGGGTAATCGAGGTGTTGGTGGGATAATCGGCATTTCCCCCAAGCAATCTCATGAAAAGCGCCCCCATGTGATCATTCCACTGGAAGCTTACGGCGGAAAAGCACAAGAGGGTTGCCAAGCAGACCAAGCCAAGGTTTTTGAGTTGCTTGAAATCAACGACCTCCTTGAAATCCAATGGCTGGGTCAAAGAAATGGCTTGATCACGCATTGCCTTGAGCAAGGCGGGCGAAGCCTGGACGCTATCCGGTTCCATATCCTTGAATTGAGAATAGGAAACAAGAATGGAACGTAACTGAGGATGCTTGTTCTCGACTTCGAGCGCCACCCGTACCGGATCGAAAGGCTTGCGGTGACTAAGCCATTCTTTCCAAAGAACCCATCCGAGAATAAGAACATTCACGAAAAGAAGGAGGATACCCGGAGTTTCCCAGCGTTCACGAAAGAAAATCTGCCAGTCGATGAGAAGATCGACTACGAGCAAGGCGGCCAGCCAAATGAGAAAACGGGCGGCCCCCCGAAAATCATAAAATTTACGCTCCTGTCTCCAAGCTTCGAAGAGTTTGCCTTCGATTCCACCATCCTGCTCCGTGTTTTGCGCGTTCATTTCAATACCTCACATTCTAAACGAGGTTTTCCCTCCTTCTCAAATACCATTCCAACCCCGTCAAAAAGACGAGAATCAAAAAGATCGCCGGCATATCCCAAAGAGCTTTTTCCCTTTCCACCGGCAGGGCCTTGGGCCGGGCTCCGGGCAAAAGACTTGCCAGGCTTCGGGAACCGGACGACAGCTCACCCGAAGAATCGGATAAGGATTTCCCTCCGGTAAGAGAAGCAAGTTGATCGGCAACCTCGATCCTCATGGAAGTCTCCCTTTGCTCAAGGGAAAGCCGGTCCACCTCGAATTCCACCTGATTGGCCTTAAGGGCATCACGGGCATCGGCCTTCATAACGTAATCGCCCGGTTGCGTGACCAAAATGGAATTGGAATAAAGCCCCGGGTTGCCGGGTACCGGATCCAAGGAAACCGAGATCGGGTAATCCCCCGATCCGTTCTTATCCAACAAGACGTTATAGGAATCTTCCTCAATGGGGTCGAAAGTCTCGGTCAGGGCATTGGCGAAAAGCTCGACCCGTTGACCGGTAGAATATTGTTTGCGGCTGGTTTCAAGAGTGACTTGCTTGTTTTGGCCAAGCTTTCTGGAGAGGGCCAAAAACTGAATGGCCTGTCCCCAGAAACGGGCGTGAAACTGATCGCCCACTTCTCGTCGCAAGCGCCACAGATCATCCGTTCCGACATACATCGACTTGCCCTTTCCATATCTTTGCCAGGCAACCAGAGGATAGGGCTGAGCCGAGACTTCGTTCCCCGAGCGGGATAAAAGGACAGTCGCTCCGGCCTTGGGAGTCAAACCGTTCATATACCCCATGGGGCTGACCATTTTCCAAATGCGGTCGTTGGTCTCCTTTTCGGGATGGAGGGATACAACGGAACTTTCCAAGCCGTCGGGCGTCACCACGGGATGGGAACTTCCATGGTACCACTGTCTGCTCGTCGAATCCATCCGGACGGGCAAAAGATCAGCTATGGGGGAATTGAAATAGGATGCGGGCGAGGCGACTTGACCTCCCAGCATGAGAAGAGAGCCTCCGCCACCAACCAAAGCGGACGCATTTTTCTCTTCCCCCAGTTCCCTTCCCTTGACCAATTCCTCCATCCAACGGACTTGTTCGTTACTGAAGAATGAAGCGCTCACGTCTCCCAGAATAACGAGATCATAACTAAGCATATCCTCGGCCTCGGATGGAAAAGCCCCCAGGTGACGGGGTGAAGTCGTAGCGAGGTATTTGTCCCCCTGCGTCATCAGAAAACGGACGTTCAAACGGGGATCGCGCAACAAAACCCAGCGAAGATAACGGTATTCCCAGCGGGGCATGCCCTCGACGTAAAGAACGTTGATCTTTTCATCTATGATCTGCATGCCGTGCTTGGCGCCGTTGTTCAAAAGAGCGACCTCTCCAGGCAAGTCGTCAATGGATGCGACTAGGTTCGCCCGTTCGATACCTTTGGGAGGCAAAAAGACAAACTCGACGAACTGGGAATCTCCGTTAAGGGTCAAATCGCGGGTTTCGATAGTCTCCTCGTTCATTAGGAGGGAAACCTCAACGGATCGGTCCTTGAAACCACTCGAGTCGACCTGTACCCGGAGAGGAACCTTGTCGCCGGCAAAAGCAACTTCGGGGGCGATGAGGCGTCTGACTCTGATATCGGGCGGAGAAGGAATGCCAAAGGGAACCGGATAAACGGAAAGTCCCCTACCCTTCAAGCCACGCGCCACTTCAAGCGGATCGGACCCTTCGATCCAGGAGAAGTCACTCAATACGATCATACCTGCCAAAGTCTGACCGGAATGACGGGACAAAGCCTCATCCATCGCCGTACCGATTTTGGAGGATCCCCCACCCGCAACAATCTGGTCCAGGACTTGAGTCGCATTCTCTTCGAGGGACAAGGGCCGCAAGCGCTCACCCATCGAATAGTAATAAACTTCATACTTCTTTCCCAAGTCTCCCCGCAGGGCAAGGAGAGCTTTCTTGGCTTGGTCCAACCGGGAAGCGGTTTTATCCGGCATGGCGGAACCGTTCCCATCGGAAAGAGCTTCGACCGAACCATTTTCAACCACATGATCACGGATAGACATACTTTCTGATACGTCCAGTAGTACGATCAGGTTGCTCTTTTGGGATCGGGACGACTTCAACTTCAAAGCAGGCTCGAGCAAAAGCAGTACGATAAGGAAACCGGCCAGAACGTAGCAAGCTCCCATGATCAACCTGCGATTGAGAGCGAGCCAGGACTCGGTCCGGTAGAGATAGAATGCGAAAGCCAAAAGCCCAATAAAAAGAAGGGCCGCCACCGCCCAATATTCATTCTGAAAAATGAATTGGAAGTCGGTGACTTTTTCCCCGGAGTCTATGTCGAACAAGTTTCTCAGCATAAGGAGTTACTCTAGGTTCGGCGGGCAGCCACTACAGTGTGCTTGCGCAAGTTTTGTTGGAGGCTCGAATCACCCGAGGCGGTCATCCGGTTGGTAAAGATCATGGCGAGAAATCCTTGCAGGATAAAAACCAGCAAAGCCAAAATTAGAAGAGCCCGGGAAATTTCAGTTCCCTTGCGCGTATCCTTGATGATCGAACCCAGGTTGGTGGTCGCGGATGGGATCACGGTCGCGCCCATGGATGCGGTCGATTCCTCAAGAAAGCCCTCGGAAACTTGTTCGAGGTTCGATTCAGCAGGGCTGAGATTTTCCTCCGGAGTAGCAACTGAACCACTGGTCATGTGAGTAATGGTCTGCTGCATGAGCATAGGGAAAAGAGGGTGAACGACGAGGTTCGACCACCCCCGGTCGGCCGTAGTGGCGAAGAAAAGAACTCTTCCAAGCCCGGCTTCCCTTTCCAAAAGCAGAGGGGCGGCACCTTGCGAAACAGAAAGGATTACCGTGGAGTTTTCTTCGGGTTGAACCTGAACGATTTTCCGGAAGGCGACACCGGACCGCCCCTCCTGGGAAAGACTTCGGGTAATCTTGGCCAAGACGTGGGAAGAAGTCGGCTCGGCCAAAGACCAGGAAGTTTCGGCGGAGGAACTTTCCTGTGGTTCTCCCTCTTGTCCAAACTCGGAAAACTCGATTAACTCGCCGGGCAAAAGATTCACCGTAGCGGAACCGAGGTTTTCGTTATAGGAGTTGAGGTTGATGCGGTCCCCGGCAAATACGACGAGGCCTCCCCCCTCCCGCACGTAAGTCTCCAATCGGCGGGCAACGGAGGAGTCGACTTCTTCGAGGTTCGCAAGAAAAACAAGATCGTAGCCGTCGATGGAGGATGCATCCAGTTCCTGCCAATCCAGAACCGCTACCTCGAGAAAGGAATTCTCTCCTAGCTGGTTCAACCCGAGGGCTTTCGCCAACCAGAAGGTTTCTCCGGGGCCATCACTCGCAAAGGGTTCTCCGTCCACGCAGAGGATCCGGATACGTTCCTTGACCTGCACTACCGCCCTCCGCTGGTTATCGAACGCAAGAGGATCCTCATTGCGCCCAAGACTGGCAGTCAAGTTCGCATCACCGGACAAATCGAGGTCGGGATAAAAATCAACCAGCTTGGACTCACCCGGTTTGATCGGACCAAAGGACTTGGGCGTGGCGTTTCGGTCATTCACGGTAAGGGCGATGGAACCTCCCTCATGAGTCTCCAGCCCGAAATTACTGACCGTGGCAGTGAAACGGGACGATCCTCCCGGCCCAAGCGATCCGGAAGAATAGGAAAAGTTTGTAATGGCCAAGTTTTCCCTGCCTTCAGGCTCTACCGGAACGAGAAAGAGTTTCGATTTTTGGGACAAGGCTTCCAAGCCGTTGGCGGCCTCTTCGGAAAAATTTGCCCAATCCACTGCCTGAGCATCGGTTACGAGGTAACACTCTTTGACCGACGCCTTCAGTTCATCCACCAAATCGGCCAGTTCACGAGTCGATCTCTCAAGGTTGAAGCGCTGAGGCAATACCTCTGCCTTTTCAAGTTCGGCATTACAACGGTCCAAATCGAAGTTTGCGCCCCGCAAAAGGGTGCGGGTTTGTTCTCCCAGAAGAACGATGGTTATGGGGTCTCCCTCCTTGGCTGTCTCGAGAATTTTGCCGACCCGCAGTTTGGCTTCTTCCATCCGGGTATCGTATTTCCCATGGGCCATGCTGAAGGAGGCGTCTATGGCGATTACCATGCCTACGCGTTGCTCCCCAAGAAATCCTTCCGTCTTGTCGTCGAGGGTCGGGCGAAGCAAAGCAAAGGCAACCAAAGCTAAAACCAGGCATCTCAAGACAAGCAATAGTATGTCCTCGAGCCGTACCTGCCCGGACCGTACCACAAGAGCCCGGCGGAGCAATTCCATGGCCGCCCAGTCCGTTCGCCTTCGGTGTCGCTGATGGAGAAGGTGTATGATGACCGGAACCGCAACGCCGATTGCTCCGAGTATGCCCCATAGTCCGGGTGAATTTAGGAAGTTCACTTACGCCCTCCCTTCGCCTCATTAGCAATGGCTAGGTGGGCGTCGTGCATTTCTATGCCGCATGGATAGATTATGCGTTCACCAAATTCAACTTCTACTGTCAACTCATCGCCCTTTGGCAGGAGAAGAGAAATTTTCTGAGCTTTCGATGCAGGTCCCAAGCGGGTATTCAAGAGTTTCTTTCCATCCATGGAAAAGGTAAGTTCTGCCGTACCGCGAGAGTTCGCAAGCGGGGTCAGCAACATTTGCAGCATGCCTCCTGCCGAAACAAGGCGGGAGGGAATCCGGTAATTCCTTTTCGTCACGGGCATTAGGCGGATAGCGGAAAGGGACGTCTTTTTTTGAGAACGGAAATCAATGACGTCGTCTTCTCTTCGAATACCGAGCGGACCAGTCGAATCGGGACCGGATGGGGTCAACTCGCGCAACCAAAAAGTTTCCTTTCCGGAACGTACGAGATAACGAAGCTTCTCCCAAGGGATAACGAGGGAGTCCCGACCTGACCTGGCAAGGACGGCCTTTCCTTGCTCGAGAAGAACTTGCCCGAAGAACACGCTACCGTCTTTCAAGCCCACCTCATCCACGGGTTGTTCCGTCTTTTTGATTACGGTGCCCGGGAAAACGTAAGCCAGTAAACCACTTCGGGGAATCGGCAGAATGCCGAGAGCGGAATCAAGGGCCAAATCTTCACTCTTGATCCAGGCAAGTTTCCCGGGTACCGGACTTCCGGAATCTCGGTAAAGAATACCCGGGCGAAGATCGGAAAAGGACTGACTTTCCGGTTCAGGTTGAAATCGGATACTGTGGACGGAAGACTGATCAATCGTAATTTCACCAAGCAGCTTACTTCTTATGCGGAGTTTGCCCTTAGCCATTGAAACAATTTCGCACTGCCAAAGTTCGCCGTCTTGCAAAAGAACGGATCCGCCTTTCGGTCCTGCCTCTCCTCCTTGCGAAAGAATTGAAAAACTTCTAACCAAAGCAGGATCCACCGGCAAATCATCGACCGACAAACCGTCAGCCGACCAATAAAGCCTGCCGCGCACTCTTCGATCCGCGAACCAGACAACGTCAGTCCCCCCCGAAATGAAGGAATCCACAAGTCGAGAATCCTTCCTCACATCACTCTGGGTTATCCGGTCCACGCACAAATGGCCCCAAGCTCCGGTCTCCCGGTCAATTACTTCGAGGCGGGCGCTCTTGCCAAGATAGGAAGAAAGATCGAAAGCAAGTGATTCCATTCGGTTCGAATTGGAACCGGTTGCCGAACATACGACTTCTCCATCGATCAAAAGGTTCAGGCAGGTCGATGAAGGGTAACGTCCACCCGAAAGAAGAAAATGCAGATATTTTCTTTGGATTTCGAAAAGAGGCGAAAGAGCTCGACCGGTCTCCCCGTCGATGTTTTTGCCTTGCTGCCCCCAGCTCTTGAGAAGGGAGCTTCCTTGGTAGCCGAGAACCAAAAGCGCGCCCCGGTCAAAACGCCCGGGTTGCCAAAAATCTCGGGAGCCATAACCCAAAAACGCACCCCCTTCAAATTCCCAAACTCCTTGGGACCAGTGATCATGCTTTTCCCCCTCAACCTTCTCGACCGCGGATTGTTCGAAATCTTCCAGAAGCAAATCCTCGGAGGCCAAGGCGCTTGCCAAAGATAAAAATAGGGCGAAGGACCGGAAAATGGAGCGATTCATCATCTTACCCGCGAAGCCATCCTCTGCAAAAGGTAACTGGAAACGACGGATTCGATTGGTTCGGCCGTGTTGACCAAAACGTAATCGGCCTCGCTCTTGATGCAGGCGCCCCGAACCTTTCCGATGAACTCCTCCAGTTCCCTGAGATAGGCCTGTCTGACCCGGGCAGGTTGGGTGACCAGTTCGCCGTCGTCCTCTAGCCCCTCGAAGCGCCAGACCCCGTTGAGAGGGAATTCGATTTCCTGCGGGTCGAGGATGTGAAAGACCGTTACGTTGTGCCCGCGAAAGCGCAGGTGATTGATTCCCTTGATGAATTCGTCCGTATTGTCGAGC
>MDTC01244505.1_pt1 | contig 10041 bp, 12 predicted proteins | sample 811181 | NCBI WGS metagenome assembly MDTC01 (sample SAMN05326644, study PRJNA326480) | marine metagenome | isolation source: seawater | place: Pacific Ocean: North | collected 2011
AACCAAAGTATCTTTTAAGATATTTTTTGGTATTTTTCGATTTCATTTACTATGTAATTTTGTATGTAATATTACAAATAATCCTTTTCAAATTTTGCGATTATTCAGATACGTCCTGGTTGTTTAAAATCATTATTTCAGTTTCAGTATGAATCTTTTTAGTTGTATTTTCATCTTCATAATTACTTATAAATTTATCCATGTGTTTATTACCACCGTCATAGTGATCCTCGAGCAGGTTATATGCTCTATCAGATAAGTCTTCTATGGTCTCTTTTTTATCACGTAGTTCCCATTTATCTCCATTATATATTTTAGCATATTTCTCTTTTCTATTTGGTATTTTTATGTTTTGGTTCTCTTTATGGTCGGGATTAAAATGTATATGCTTTATAAGTCTTGGTATGCTTTTATAGGGTCCATATTCAATTAGCTTATTCATGATACTACTTGTAATATATTCAGTGTTTTCATTCCCATATGCATTAATGTTTATATTAATTGTATTGTTATTTGTAGTATTACCGACTTTTGTCAATAATACCTCTATTTGGTTTTTTAATTCATTTATTACATTATTTTTGTCCGCTGCAACCTCAGCCTTAGCTTCAACAATATCCTGCCTTGTATATGATTTCTCCTTACATCTAACCATATGCCTTTTAAGGTTAGTGTAATTTAGGAAATTTTTGTTACATTTTAAGCATATGTATTCATTATTTCTGGAATTCTCGATATATGTATATACATCAGCACACTCTTCATAATGCCTAAATAGATCTTCGTTACTATAAAAAACCTCATTACAGAATTTGCATGAAATTATATCACATTCCTTTAGTATAGGTTTAAATTCCTTTACATCAATAGACAAATCTACTTGTGTTTTTTTAACCATGTTTCTGATAGTTTCTATATCACCTTTGTAGACATCCCTGTTTATGCAAAGGTCTTTTAGGTTATTTTTCAGTATAATTTCTGTTTTTTTGATATCAGGACATGGATAGTAATAGTGTAACTGAGGTTCTAAGATAGAAATGCATCTATAATCCTTCATTTTGTTATATAAATTGTTAGTAACTCCTATTCTATATTCTTTATCGTTACTATATTCAGTCTGAACTATGTATATTTCTCCTCCCATATAGCCAAAAATGTTTTTACCAAATGTCGATGTGTCATATTTATAGATATTGTTATAAGTCACAAGCATTTTACAGCTCTTTTTGAGATGATCATCAAGGTATCTTTTTTCTTTGAATAATTTCTTACAGTAGGAACACCTATATTTACCATCAATAATTTCAATATTATGGTAAGAATCAGCATCTTCCACGAGGTTAAGAGTATTTTCACAAAAGTTAACCGCATTTTCACAGAAGTTAACCGCATTTTCACCGCTTTTCACCGCATTTTCACAGAAGTTAACCGCATTTTCACCGTTTTTCACCGCATTTTCACAGAAGTTAACCGCATTTTCACCGCTTTTCACCGCATTAAAATCTGATTTTTTCTTATCCGGTGGATTTTCTCCTAGAACCTCCTTGAAACAGTATGCGATAGAAACGTCTTTATGAATAAACTTGCATAGTTTTTTTCGTTTAAAATGTTTTCTAATATCTCCCTTTTGAGAAGATGAATAACCGCATCTAGGACAAATGTAGGGCATTTATTTGTTCTATTATATATTTATAAATTCTTTAAATATTTTTAAAAAAACTCTTAAAAAATTCTTAAAAAACTCTTAAAAATCACTAAAAAATTTATGGTAAGGATAGTCCAAAAGTCTTAAGAGTTCGTTTAAGAGTTTTTACTAAGAGTTTTTCTTAAGAAATTTCTTAAGAGTTCGGGGGGGGGGCAAATTTTATTCAAAAATCTATTTTGAAATTTGAAATTTTTTTTCTGACCGATTTTGGAAAATCGCGATTTTTGCCTTACCACGTCGCCAGTCTATTTTTCTAGTCTCTTTTTTTTACTCATCGGCGATGATAAGAAAAACTCTAGTTGAAACTTTTGAACGATTTTTATTTTTTGATACAAAATGTAACTTTTTGCTATATATACAAAACAAATAAAATAAATGTTTAGGAGCTATATTTATAGTAATTTAGTAATTTTAGGAGGATAACTGCATTTATATGTATTAATATTTCTCCATATATAAGATTTAGGGATAAGATCGTCAAATTCTTTTTGTGTCTTTGGTTGTCTTTTAGCTATATACCATGCACGTTTCATAAAAACATCATTAGATTCTGTTTCCTCTTTATCAATAGTATATATGATTCCATTATGGGATAGGCTATAATTCTTCATGTTTGTATAAAGGTTGTTAAATCAATTTATAATCAAATTTCTGATATAAATAAATTTAGTTTCTTATAATTTGTTATTATTTAGTTCCAGGCATCTTTTGTTACTACTGGGGTTTCATAAGGAGAAGCCATATTATTAAGTCTGTTCCATGGATGTACTCTACCATGCATATTGTTTTCAGTATCATGAGTAGCTACAACAACATTACCATAACCTCTTACGTTTGACCATGATTTATTGCTAACTAAACCACTTGGAACAGCATTATCCTGGACAACATTTTGTGGTGCAGCGAAAGCAGAACAGCTTTCTGGTCTATTGTGGCCCTTTTCTACAACATTTTTGTTTTCTAAAATTATTGGTTTTTGTTGGCAAACGCTATAGTTACTATCAGTAGGTAGTTTTCCTATACAATTAAGTCTAAATGCATCGGGATAAGAACTCATATATTATAAACATATAAATTTTTTTAGTCAAATATAATTACTTTAGAAATAACAAGCCAGTAGGTTACTAAACCTAGTATTATATAAATCATTAATTTCATATAGGTAGAACCCAAAAATGAATTTTGTGAAGGATTCGACATAAACATTAAAAGGTTTAATACAACGAGTATAGTGACAAATTTAACAAGATCATTGAATAGATTTTTATATTCTTCATCAACTTTATCGAATTTATATTCAAATTTAAAGTCCATTTATATATTTACAGAAAAAAAAAAGATGGATATACTTTACAATAAGTTTAAATATTAATAAAATAATATACCAATCTAATAAATGGATTTAAAAGAATTTATATTTATATTACTTATAGTTGCAGTAACATGCGTATTCACCGGGTATTTTACATACAGGATACTCAATACAAAATTAGAATCATTAATAAATACAGTAGAAAACCTTAAACATGGTTCTATAGATTACCAAAACAGGGAAGAGTTTAGAAACACACAAGACAATGTAAATAGTCAATATACCAAAGAAATAGCAGCCAATAATGACTTAGCAAACACCGGCATGTATAATGCAGGAACTATGGATATGCAATGTCCTAGAGTTGTTGAAAATGATAATTTATATGAAGATAGACAAAATAGTGGTGATAAGGTAAGCAGAGAGTCATTTAATAGTAGTCTATCTAGTGTAACTAAAACGCAGAATGAAGTAGACTTATTAAAAAAAGAGTTAGAAAAAATCGAAACACTTATAGAAAGTTCTAGTTCTGAAAATATGTCTGAGGGTAGTAGGGTCTCTGAGGATGTAAGCAAAACTGGGGATAATGTCGTAGAATCGACTGAAGATGATATAAATAATGACATTGTTGAATTAGTTGATAAACTAGAAAGAGGTGATGAATATCATAATAGTAATATGTCAGAATTTGATGAATTGGCTAACGTAGGAAATGATAAAAACTCGGAACTTAATGATCTTATAAAGGTTGATGACATAAATAATGAGAATGAGGTTGAAAATACCAAAAGTGTCGAATCAGTGCAAAAAAGCATTGAATCAGTGCAAAAAAACACTGAATCTATTACAAAAAGTAGTATTGACTCAAGGTCAGTAGATAGTAGTGTTTCAAAAGAAAATACAAATAAAAATGAGTATGAAAATATAGCCAAACAGTTTATAAAGACTGACCTAAAAGACATATGTAAGCAAATAAATATTTCTCAAAAAGGCAATAAATTACAGTTAATAGAAAAAATTTTTGATGCGGGTAGACAAGATTTAATTATGTTAAAAATAAATGCATAAGCAGAATATAGAAAAAAATATTTCTTTATAATATATAAATGAGTTCTTGTCATAAAACTAGTAATAATAAATATTCTAAATGTCCCCCAAGAATGGACGATGGAAGACACTTTACAGACTATAGACCAAACTGTCATATAAATAATCTTGTTAGATCAAATAATGCTATTCTCAACTCTCACCAATATAGAATGTTTTTACAACGTAACAGTGATAAATTAATGAATTTAAATAGAACATACGCAAGCCAAAAGAATGGATGTGGGCCATGCCAACAAGAATACAACAATGGTACAATGCTTCCCGAACAATCAAGACAACAATGCAACAGTAATTCATGCAACACTGATTTCGTTAATCAAAATGGATTAGGTTTAGGAAGACAATACGATAGTGATTCACAAAAGTGTGGTGATTGGCCATCAGGTGTCTCATCAGGAAACTCTAGTAACTGTTGTGCTGATACTAACTCTCTATTCAACTACTACAACCATGTAGATACTAAGGCCCAAGGAGAACTTGTATCAAGACACACAATGCCCTCAGGCGGAAAAGCTATGAGTGGAGGTGATCCTGAACCATACAATCTATAAATAGGTATTATATGATAAGATGTCATTTTATCAAAATACTATTAATAACTAAAGAATAAAAAAATAATTTATTATATTATATTAATATGTGTGATAATTGGAAAAAAGACTATTCTAATCAACACTCTTGTGATGGTATAGTGTTAGATAGTGGAAATGGTGAATATATAGTCAAGGGTCATGTTAACACTAAAACCCCTAATGCTAATATCTTATTTTGGGCAGCAAACCCTGCAACATATACGGGTTCATTCACTGGTTCCGGATTACCTTATCCTTCTGCTGATGTAGCCTACGAAAATACCCCTAATAGAGGAGCTGTTAAATCCGAGGGTGGGCATTTTAGATTCAGAGTAAGATATCCCAATGCTTATTATATGGGTTTAGGAAGTGTATATGTAGAGCCATGTGTATTTGTTAAGGTATGTGAAGAAGGTGGTGACAACAAAGTACATAGAATAAGATTAGGCAATGGTATTCCATTCAGAATGCTTACATATCCCCCTTCTCTACCTCAAACAGCAGCTAGACAGAATGCTCTTTTCTATGCAGGTAGAGAAACCCTCCCTATAAGAACTCAAGAAGATATATTAAGAGCAAGTGCCTACCCAAGTGAAAACAAAATGCCTAAGAATTTCTGGGGCATGGCAGTACCACATGAATAGACTAACCAAAATATGTATAAATTATATATTAGTAAATAAACTATTTAAAATATAATTTTAAATATATTATAAATGACTAGACTATTATCTTTTGATGTAGGTGTGACAAATCTTGCATTTTGTTTGGTTGAATTTACCGAAAATGAGCATAAGATTATAGACTGGGGGGTAATAGATGTAATGGAGAGTTTTGAGGATAGAAAAATAAAATGCTCTGTAGTAAAAAACGGGGTTATATGCAATTCAGATGCTGTAACATATGTAGAGGTAGATGATAAACAATTGGGATTTTGTAATAAAAAAAATTGCCAATCTATTGTTAATAGCGTATATAGTAAAAAGCAGATAAAAAAAACGAAAAAGGTAAATACAAAAACAGTTTCACTATTTGATATAGCTAAATCTATGATGAAAAAGCTGTATGAAAAACCCAATCTTATTGATGTAAATAAAGTAGTAATTGAGAATCAACCTGTTCTTAAGAATCCTACAATGAAATCAATACAGATGATTTTGTATAGTTTTTTTATTATGAATGGGGCATTAAAAGATAACATACTAAAAGAAATTGTAATGTTTAATGCACGAGGCAAACTAGATATATATGATGGACCCAAAATAGAAATGCCGACAAATATTAAAAAAGATTCATATAAAGACCGAAAATACAGATCTATAGAATATACAAAGTATTTTCTCAGAGATGAGAATACTTGGTTAGATTTTTTTAATAAGCACAAAAAAAAAGATGATCTAGCTGATGCTTATCTACAATGTTTAACATATTATAAAAAGAATTATAAGAATGCGTAATTATATAAAAATAGTTTTCATATAGATATTAAATGGACAATTTAAAATATGATAGAAATAACAACGCTCAGAGGGGTTATAGATCTAATAGTGATATAGAAGACGTACTAAGTAATGAAAAGGGGGGAGTAAAAATAAGCAAGGTACTTAAAAATGATAGAAACAGTGTTGAGGATTTAAATATTCAAAATAAAATTGAGCTAAGTTCACACAAGGATATTGATATTGGTTTGGATTTGCTTGCTAATGCTGAAAAAAAAAATAGAAAGCAAGAGGAATCACAAAGTAATAACAATGTTTTACATATTGAAGAAGACAAAAATGATGATGTTGATTTTGATAGATTGATGAGTCAGGGTGATGGTAGTGATGTAGAGGAGTTACTAAGTGAACTTAATGTTGATAGAACTTCTAGACTTAGCAAAAATGAGATTGAATTAATTATTGATAATAAACCTAAACTAGCCAATGATAATGATATTGAGTATGCCATGAATAAGGAAGATATGAACGAAAAACGTGATATCTATAGTGAACAATACAATGTACAAGCTGAAGAAACCTACCAAGAAGATAACAATGAAACATCCTATAATAATGAACAGCAACAAAGTACCTATGTAGATAATACGCAGCAATATTATAGAGCACCTATTGATCCAGTACAAGAAAGAAAAGACAAGGAAGAAATTCTATGGAATCTAGAAAAATATAGAAGACTAGGAGTTCAGGGAGTAAGGAAATTCAATATGTCTAGCGATTTGGATGAGATGCGTACTGAATATAATAAAATCAAAAAACAGAGAGAATTGGAAAGTTCAGTCAAATTTCAGAGAAAGTGTCTTATGGCTTTGGTGACAGGTGCTGAGATGATTAATAATAAATTGGACTTTTTAGATTTTAGACTAGATGGTTGGTCAGAACAGGTAAATGAAGGTATAGATGAATATAATGAAGTTTTTGAAGAACTTCATGAAAAATACAAAGAAAAGGCTAAAATGGCACCGGAAGTCAAACTACTATTTATGTTGGGTGGTTCTGCATTCATGTATCATATAACAAATTCTATGTTTAAAAATTCAGTACCAGGTATGGAGGACATAATGAAACAGAATCCAGAGTTAATGAAACAGTTTGCTAACGCCGCAATCAATCAAATGAGTGATGATAAAAAGCCTGCCGCTAATTTTTTCAATCAATTTGCACCAGGTATGGCCCCACCTAATCCTCAACAGTTTGCCGAAAGACCTATGCCAAACAGACCATCCTCTGGTTTTATGGAACAACCCCAAAGTGCTCGTGGTCCCCAGCCAATTACTCCAAGACAAATGCAATCAATGCCGCCAAATATGCAACCCAGACAGATGCCAATGTCTGCTCGTCCCAAAAATAACCTAAGAGAAGTACCTGAACCATTTCAGAGTAGAACCGATCTTGTAAACGACAGGACAAGCGAAAATATACTTAACATTGGTTCCACTATAAATCCTAGAGATTCTGCATTTAATACTAGTACAAAAAAGATTCCTGCTCCAGTAGGTGTTGATGATATTCTAAACGAATTGCAATCAAATACTGATAATATATCTGACATTATATCCAGAAGTAAAAGAGACGAAAGTAGAAGTGTAAATGCAAGCATTTCTTCTAAATCTCGTCCCAAAAGATCAATAGCCCTCAATATTTAATAATGTTATACCAATATTAGATAAATAGATATTATCTAGTATCGGTTATTTATTTCATTAGATCACCTTCTTCCTTAATTTTGCCAGCTTTCTTTAACAATTCGTAGGCTTTTTGAATTTCTTCAGGTGATATTTCACCATCATTATTAGTATCTAGTTCTGTATATGATTTTGGCAAAACGCAGTATTTACTTTTTGTGTTAAACAAGTTAAGAATAATTATAACAAATGATGCAGTAATTATGAGTGATGCAATGACATCCCTTGTAGCAATAAATGCTACAGTGAATATCAATAATCTTCTTAGTAGTTTTGATGATAAAATCTTCTTGTGTCCTAATTCTAAATCAACCTCAATATACTTAGCACCTACATTAAGTAAAATCATACATACTGCATATATGTATTTGTTAGTATTAACACTACCCAGGATATTGTCTAAATCAAAAAACATATTTAATTTATATATATATTTTTTTTATAAATAAGCCTATTTATTACTTCTTGTATTTATAAAATTCTCTAATCTGTGTATTGTATCATGTAGATTTTTAAAGCTGTCATTTATGGGATTTTTTTTTACTATATTACCACTTGAAAAGCTTTCAGTAAAGTCTACACTATCATCATCCTCTTCATCGCCATTATCATCTTCCTCTTCTTCACTACTACTATCCTCTTCCTCACTGCTGCTTTCTTCTTCACTACTACTATCCTCGTCGTCTTTATTTCCAGTGAAACCCTCTGTTTTGTTGATTATTGGTAGGTAATTAACAGATTCAGGTTCTGTGTTATTAGAAACAGTAAAAACAAATGCAACAACTAATGCAACCGACATTATAGGATTTTTGTTATATAGGTAAAAAATAGATACTAAAACAACAACTTGTATGATAGGTTTTTTAATAAAATCGATAAATTGTGCAGGTTTGTATTGAGTAACTAATAAAATGTATACAACAACTCCAAGTATAAGCATCTGATGGTCACTTATCTTACTAATATCAAGATTAGTTATTTTTTTAATATTCTTAAGTATATCTTGTAAATATTTTTCATAAAGCATTTTATAATATAAAATTATAAAATATTTTTAAAAATTGTTTAGAATTTTACTGGTGCATACATTGCACTAGAGTTACCTGATAAATTATTGGCAGGTTTTACATTGTATTTACCGGTGAATTGTTCATCAACCATTTCTTCGTCTTCATCAACACCCTCTACACCTTCTAAGACAGCTTCTTGACCATCTTCATTAGCTAGAGCAGCGTCCATATCCATATCTGAACCTACTCCCATGACTGGATCTACAACGGCATCGGTTTCTACTTCAGTTTCTTCAGTATCCATTTCATCATTGTTTAATTCAGGTAAATCTAAGAAACTTTCTCTTTTCATAACTGAGAATTGTTCAGCTGATCTTTTGTTTAGCACATGTAGTGTTACAAGGTAGGCTACAGCAACCATAAGGGCTACTTGGATATTTCTGGATGATAGATATCCAATAAGGAATATAAATAAAAGTTTTCCTAATAAAGAATCAAAGAATAAGATTACACTGTTAGGTAATGCAGGGGCAGCAAGACCAGAATACATTGCTAAGACAAGGGAAACTACAACAACAGTAGTTTGATTGTCCAATAAACCATTTATGTTTTGAAGAACTTCCATTATATTATATATACTATAAAAAAAAACATAAAAAAATCATTTTTTAATTAAATAGATGTTTAAAAATCATGTTTAATAATTTGTATTTTACTCTATATTAAATTTATTTTATTTGATTATATAGTAATTATATTTTCTTACTTTTATATAAGTTAGAATGGTTTATTGTACTATTGAAGAAGCATGGAATCAAAGTCTCAATCCAGAATTATTAAACCAAAATCAAATAAATAATCAGACTGGATATGATCCTAAACTAGGATATCACCAAATACATCTAGAGAATTCAGAAATATATAATGAAAAAGGAGAATCAATCTCTCAAAAAAAAAACAAAAAAAACAATAAAAAAAAGGCTGTTAGCTTTTCTCGTACCTATAATAGACTTCCTGAGCATAGCGGACCAAAGACACGCTTTACAAAAGATAACCAAAAAATACATGTAAGAAGCAGTGATGGTACTAGATTAGATAGTAAAGAAAATCATCCTTCATATATGAATCTTGATCTACCTATAAATGAC
>MDTC01193933.1_pt1 | contig 10040 bp, 6 predicted proteins | sample 811181 | NCBI WGS metagenome assembly MDTC01 (sample SAMN05326644, study PRJNA326480) | marine metagenome | isolation source: seawater | place: Pacific Ocean: North | collected 2011
ATTAGCGTGCCCGTGGGTGACGAGACACAGGGTCGCATGTTCAATGTTGTCGGCGACCCAATTGATGATAAGCCAGCACCAAAGGACAAGCGAGCGCCAATTCACCGCCCCGCCCCTTCTCTTGACGAGCAATCAAATCAAACCGAAGTCCTGGAGACTGGCATTAAGGTTGTTGACCTGATTGCTCCGCTGATTAAGGGCGGTAAAGCTGGCCTGTTTGCTGGTGCGGGTGTCGGTAAGACCGTTCTTATCACCGAGCTTATTAACAACATTGCTAAATTCCACAGTGGTAACTCTGTGTTTGCCGGTGTTGGTGAGCGTACGCGTGAAGGTAACGATCTTTACTACGAAATGGAAGAAGCTGGCGTGCTTGGCAAGACGAGCCTTGTCTTTGGACAAATGAACGAACCACCAGGAGCTCGTCTTCGGGTTGCACTTTCTGGACTTGCGATGGCTGAAGCTTTCCGCGACGAAGGGAAAGACGTGCTGTTGTTTATCGATAATATCTATCGCTACACCCAGGCCGGAGCTGAGGTGTCTGCCCTATTGGGGCGCCTGCCGTCTGCTGTGGGATATCAGCCGAACCTTCAAGAAGAAATGGGGGCTTTGCAGGAGCGCATTACTTCGACGAAAAAGGGCTCGATTACGTCTGTTCAGGCTGTCTATGTTCCAGCTGACGACTTGACTGACCCTGCGCCCGCCACAACATTCGCTCACCTTGACGCAACAATCGTGATGAACCGTGCGTTGACTGAGATTGGAATCTACCCGGCAGTTGACGTGCTAGCATCGACCTCTACGAGCCTTGATCCGGAAATTGTAGGCGCCGAGCACTACCGTGTTGCCCGCGAGGTCCAGCGCGTCTTGCAGCAATACAAAGAGCTGCAGGATATCATTGCGATTTTGGGTATGGAAGAGCTATCTGAAGAGCAAAAGAAGACCGTGGCACGTGCACGACGTACTCAGCGCTACTTGTCGCAGCCATTCCACGTTGCCGAGAAGTTTACTGGTAACCCCGGAAGCTATGTCAAGCTAGAAGATACCATCCGTGACTTTGCCGACATTCTTGATGGTAAATACGATCACCAACCAGAGGATTGGTTCTACATGGTAAACGGAACGTTGGCAGAAAAGACGAAATAATGCATTTACAGCTGATTACATTACACGGCGTTCGGGTTGATCAGGAGATTTATGAACTGATTGCCCCTACTTCAACCGGGGAAATTGCTATTTTCCCCGGTCACGAGCCGTTAGTGACTTTGGCAGTCCCCGGGGCGCTGGCAGTACGACATAAAAAAGAAGACCGCGACGAGTCTTTAGAGTACTTTGCTATCAGTGGCGGCGTATTAGAGATAGCTCAGAAGAGTATCCGGGTGTTGGTCGATGAAGCTGATCACGGTGAAGACATTATTGAAGCCGAGTCCAGGGCTGCTCTAGAGCGCGCGATCAAGCAGCGCGATGAGTCTGAAGATCAGGTAGAGATCGACAAGGCGATGGAACTCATCGACCGTCACCAGGTGCGTCTGCGCGTAGCCGACTTACAGCGGCGTAAGCGACGCTAGACGTTGGGCAGCGCGACGACGCAGACTGTGTTGCGCCCATCCGACCATGAATATGGTTGTGAGCTCGGTGTCATACTCGGGAAGGGGTCCTCGCTACTCACTTGCTCAACAACATCGGTGCCGCAATCGGTATTGCCGCCGCGGAGCGCGTACATTAGGTAGTAGGGGTTTGGCTCACCGTCAACCGTGAAGTCGTCTTGGCGGATAAAGACAGCGCCAGTAAATGTGTGGACTGGGTCGGCTGGTTCAGGCGTGTAGTATGGCATGTTAACACTCTCGGTACTGACCGTTGGGAGTGTCGCAATAGTTCTGAGGGCTGTGTTGAACGGCTCGTATTCATTCGAGACGTATTGGCTGTCGCCGCATGTCCCACCGCTGTAGCCGGTGCCAAGGCAGATACGGTCATCGGCTCCCATCGTTTCCTCACTCGGAACAGGAGGGTATGCACCGTTGACTGTTGTGTATGCCAAAAGTGTTTGCAGATATGAGCGAACCCCCACTTGGATTTGAGCGTTGTATGCTCGGCTAGTGACGCCATTGAAACCCACCGTTGTGATGGCAGCAAGTATACCAATCACTACAATCACGACGAGGAGTTCGACAATAGTAAAACCGCGACTGTTAAAGCGCTTATGCATGCTTATATCATATGACAGCACAAGAGCTGTAGCAAGTGGTGCTATGCGTGGCTATTGAGTGCTTCGCGTGCTTCGTCGGTTGTCTTTGTGTGCATCAGGATGTCGCGTAGTTCAGCTGCGCCAGCAAAGTCACGCACAAATATCTTGAAGAACCGCTTGAGAGGGTCGTAGGGGCGCTCGCCGAGCTGTTCTGTGTATTGATCGTATAAATTAAGTTGCAGGCGCAGGAGGCCGAGTAGATCGTCTTTAGTGCGGGGTTTAGTGTCGGTCGAGAATGCATACGGGTTAGTAAAAACACCGCGGCCAATCATAACACCATCAACACCGTACGCCTCGACAAGCTCGAGTCCGTGCTGGCGATCACGAATATCGCCATTAATCGTGAGTAGTGTGTGTGGTGCGATTTCATCACGTAATTGTTTGATGGCTGCAATCAGTTCGTAGTGGGCTGGAACTTTGCTCATTTCTTTTCGGGTACGCAGATGAATCGTCAGGTTGACGATATCTTGTTTGAGAATGTGCGTCAGCCAATCGGTCATCTCGTCGGTATGTGTGTAGCCGACACGAGTTTTAACGCTAACTGGGAGCCCGGAGGTTTTCGCAGCCGCTATTAATCTAGCAGCCAGTTCGGGGTCACGAATCAGACCACTCCCCGCCCCTGTCTTGACGACGTCTTTGGTCGGGCAGCCCATGTTAATATCAATGCCGGAAAAGCCTTGTTCGGCTAGCCCTTTAGCCATAAAGGCAAAGTGTTCTGGGTTGGTGCCCCATATTTGGGCAACCATCGGCTGTTCGTCCTCTGTAAATACCAAGCGCCCTCGAGTGCTGTGGCGGCCTTTCTCGCTAAAGTAACTGGCGGCATTGGCGAATTCAGTAAAGAAAACGTCAGGCGCACCGGCCTTTGCGACGACGTGACGAAAAACGACATCTGTCACCGCCTCCATTGGTGCGAGAATAAAAAAAGGTTTAGGGAGTTGTTGCCAAAAATTATTCATCATATCTCTCATCGACCACAATGGTTTGTGATAAATGAGAGACACAGAGATAGTGATACTCTCTACTGACCGAAGCCAGTGCCCGGATGGGGCGTGCCTTGGTCTTTACTTCCGCCGCGTTGCGCAGCCTGGCAGATGACCGGTTGTGCCGCATGTGCTGCACGTCAGCTTGATGCCTCCTGCTCCTCGATGGGTGTAGGGGCAGCACCAAGTGCAGTCGATGCCTCCTTTGGGCAATTGAATCACCTCCTAAGGGTGGTTGCTTGAAAAGGGTTTGCAGGGGGCCTCTTTGTAGTCGTTCGATCACGCAGACACCATTGTCCAGCACGAGAAGGATTCTACAAAGAGGCCCAGCTTTGAGGCTCCGCCACACCGCTATCTGCACGAATCGTCACGGGGGGGCGACAACGGCAGACGCATGCTCTCCCAGGAGAGCACGACGGGTGTGGCGGAGCTGTCTCGGCCTTCTGTCGCGCGGCCGGGCGCGACGGGGGGAATGGCCGAGACGGGGTTCACTATCTCTGTTAAATTGCGCAGAGAGGAAGTGAGAGGATGGCATCATAGGCAAGATGCTGCACTCTTCTCACTTCCTCAATCTTGCACTGTATATTATACCACCTTAAGGGGCTTTTGGTCAATAGGCGCCGACGCTATCCGTTACTATACTGTGCCATCAAGCAGGTCTTGTTCGAATGACAAGATCCCTTTATACGACTGGTCGTATTCTGAGGTATCGGGAAGATCCAGCGAAGTAATGCGCTGCCATACAGCCAGGAGGAGTTTCTTGAATCGGTCGAGCTCATCGGCCTGGTAGCTGATGCGCGTCTGGCATATTTCGCCAGTTTTTGTGGGCTCAACGAATGATAGTACACCACTGGTGACTTTATACCCACGGTAATCGCGCGAATGTTCAACCATCAGCTTATAGAACATCACCTGCTGGGTATATTTATGTAGCTTTATCTTTTCATAATCGGTCCTGGCTTGCCCGTCCTTGAGTGGCTTACCGGTCTTATAATCAGTCACGATCATCGTCTTCGTCTTAGGGTCGATTTCGGCTACGTCAATCATACCTGTGAGATGGGCGTCGTCGACATGTGCATCCTGGTGGCTAAAGTTAAGCTCGGCCTTTTGTTGTTCGTTGAAGTCGTCGTAGCGAGCATCTAGAAACGCCCGGAGCTGTTCACTCCCCTTCTGTAAGAATAGTTGGTAGTCGTCTTTGCTGAGCCGTTCTTTCTGAAGAGCCTGTTCAAAGTCATGTAGGATATCTTCGAGCGGTTTGCGCTCCTTTCGGGCGACTAAGTGGACGTGGGCTTGCTGCAAGGTGGCGTGGATAGCCGATCCATAACTGGCAGAGGACGACTTGGCGCTTGGGAAATGGAGCAAGTTGTCGAGCAGAAATGCGCGTGGTCCGCCGCGGGTAACATCTAGGAAGTTGTTGAGGTGTGTCGCGCTGAGTTTGTAGTTGGCAAGCTGCGGCAGAAGCAGCTCTTCGAGCTCTTTGGTAGGAGTCGCGAGATGAGTATGCCAAGCGAGCTCGCTATTTAGGACAGAGTTCTCAAGAGAAGTCGGTAGTTCAATCGGTTGCGATGGCTTTTCGCTCAGGAAGCTGGCAACAAGCAGCTGCTTTCCCCTTTCGTCTTCGCTACTGTAGGAGATATTGAGATATGATTTGGCGCGAGTCATGGCAACATAGAACAGTCGGAGCCGTTCGTCAGCGGTATCGCCACTTGGGGCAAGCGGCAGGTTTTCGGGGTAGTTGATATTGCGGCTGGGGCTGCGGGCCTTTTCTCCCCACACCGTATCGATTGCATTGACGATAAAGACGGCCTCAAACTCAAGCCCCTTTGATTTATGGGCGGTCATTAAATGAATCGCTTTCTCGTCACCCTCGCCTACCGTACGACGCATTGAAAGTGGCGCACCCAGTCGACGATGGAGTTCGATGAATGTTACGAAAGACTGCAGGCTGAGGGTTTCTTTGGCGGCGTATTCACGTAAGTGCCCCCTGATTGTGCGCAGCGCAGTCAAGTACTCAAGGTACGTATCTGGGTTGGTGTCGAGCGCTTCTTTTGAAAAGTAATACTCGTACAGCGGACTACGGAATACTTCTGGCGTATCGGCCTCAGTTGGGCGGCCGACAAGGTGATCCAGAGCAACTTCAAGTGTTTCTTGGTGAGAAGCTGCTGCTCGTTCAATCAACCATTGATGTATGTGAGTAAACTCTGGGGTTGTTTCCATGCGATCCATCCAGCGAGTGCGGCTGTCGTATGCGTCAGAACTGAGACGCCATAGTTGCTGGGGGGTAATGCCCCAGGCGGGGTGACTGAGCACCTGCGGGAGTAAGCTATTGGCAAGATCGTGGTCGTTTTGCGCAAGTGCGGTAATGCACCGCGCCAGAAGTTCAAGCGCAACGACCGGTGCGACTTCAAGGGCATCGTCTTGACGCTCGTAATGCACCGGAATGCTTGCTTTCTGTAGGTGTGGCAGCAGTGCGGCGAGCTCTTTGTGTCTTCGCGTGAGGATGGCAATTTCTTGAGCCGGCACCCCATCTTTTATGAGACGTTGTACTTCAGCGACTATCCACTGTCGCTCCTGTGCCGTCGTGTCGGCTTGCCGTATCGCTATCTCGGCAGTGCCTGTTTTATGCGATGCGAGGGCTTTATCAAGTTCTGGGATAATGGTTTCGAGGCGATGACTCCCCTGGGTGATGACGGTGCGGGATTCACTCAAGATATCAGCCCGCGAGCGGTAGTTATCTGTCAGTGTAATTAGGGCTGTTTCGGGGTAAAGCTCACGGAAACGTAAAATGTTGCTAATGTCAGCCCCTTGAAAGCTGTAGATTGCTTGATCGTCGTCGCCTACTACCATAATATTTGGCCGGCCTTCGTTCACCGGAGTGTCCGTCAGGTTGTGCAAAATACGCATTTGGGCCAGGTTGGTGTCTTGGAACTCGTCGACCATGGTATAGAGAAACTTCTCTTGAAGGTTGAAGCGTAAGTCGTCGTGCACCTCCATAGCGTGCACCACCTGGAGAATCATGTCGTCGTAGTCATACAGCCCTGCCGCTTCCATGCGTCGCAGGTACTCATAATAGACGAACGCCAGAGTACGCAGCTTTACGATGTGCTGACGTGACTTGAACACCAAGGCCCCATCGCTGTTCTTCGTCAGCCACTGCTTCTTCCAGGCCGTCAGCGGCTTTGTTGGGTGGACCGTTTCGCACTCCTCGAGGGTAGAAACCAGACTGTCGTAGATGGTGCGAATCAGCGGTGGAATCTCGTAAATAGTTTCTGCGCGATCAACCGAGTCTTTCAGCGGAGCAAGGGCTGCTGCAACCTTGACCTTGAGCGTTTTGTTGACTGCTCCTTCGAACAGCGGCAGCACGATTCGGTCGGCAGTATCGAGGGCGGCTTCGTCCTCATCCAGTACGGCGCGCAACTCATCACTCGTCAGACCGCTTCGTTTTAGTTCGGCGATAACTCGGGCAGCATCATTCTGGTGCGTGAACTCGCCATTCATAGAACTGGCGAGGGGGTTTTTGTAGTCGAGCTCACTAAAGATGGTGCGCAGCAGCTCGTAGCGCGTCAGGTCGTCAGCTGGCTGGAAGTCGGCGCCATTGTAAAAATATTCACGGTGTTGGTTAATGATTTCGGTGCCGAAGCTGTGAAAGGTATGGATGGCCACCTTGTACGCCTCTTTGCCGATGATGCTAATCAGGCGCTCGCGCATAGCCGCCGCTCCACTGTCAGTAAAGGTCAAACAAAGGATGTTTTCGGGCAGTGTGTCGGTTTTTTGAAGGATATTCGCGATCCTGACGCTAATCAACTCAGTCTTACCAGTACCGGGGCCAGCCACCACCATAACGGGGCCGTCGATAGTGTCGACGGCTCGCTTTTGCGCTGTATTGAGCTGAGTGTAGCGCGCAGAAATGTCCATACAGCTATTATACAGGTGCATGCTTGTGTTTGTCGAAGTAATGACAGGGGTGCTACAATGACAGACATGAACGATCACGCCTACGATGATCTTGCGATGGAAAAAGCAGTCTATGCCGAGTTTGGGGTTGAGCTTGAAGTTGACGCTGTCATTGGTCGCCATTTCCCTATTAGCCGAAACGCTGAGGCTACACTGTTCTTAACCAAAAAGAAACAATTGTTCTTGTATATCCCCAACACTTCGAAGCTTGTGCTAGCTGATGTCAGAAAGATCGTCAGTCACATTGGCCTCAAGGCAGAACTGTTTCTCCCACCAAAAGGACAGCCTCAATATTTTGATGAGATCGGAACACAAAAGTTTCGAGAGGTTTTCCCAGGTCGCAGCAACATTACGGCGCAGGACATCGCTTTTTACCGAACCTTAGCGCCATACAGCCCGGCACTTGTGCTGGTGCAAGAGGTGAAAGATGGAACGATCTATCAGTTTGATAGCGACAGCATGGGCGGCTGGCGTCAGCTAAAGAAGTTTGCCTACCGACGCATCAAGACAAGTTAGTTAGCGGCTTCGTTTGCAAGTTCTATCAGTGTCGCTCGGCCAGTCTCTGCAGTGAAGGTGGCTGTGTCGGCCGGCTGGCGAATGCTGTAAACGGTTCGATCAGTACCTGAAAATACCTGAAGATCAAAGGTGAACGACGCATCTGGACCCTCGGCGTTTGTGACGGCGGTATAATAAGCGACATCTTGTAGGGATTCAATCTTTTCAGCGGTTGGGTCAAGTTCAATTTGTGCTTGCGCTTCGTCTGCACCATCTTGGGTGGTGTATTTTGTTTTCTGGATAATCAGCGCATTACCGGCATTAAAACTATTCTCGGCATTGCCGCCAGCTTCGAACGCATAGACGCAGGTTTGTGAGTCGGCGATAATGTTCTCGGCGCCCTCTCCAACGGGCTGCTCTTCGGTAATTCCGGTATTTTTGGCAGGCTGAAGGTTATCGGCTACTTCGCCTAAGGTCGAAACAATCGTTTCTTCACTTAGGCTGGTGCAGGCTTGGTAATCTTTTGAAAAATCAAGTACGAGCGCTGGCTGACTATCATCGTCGGCTGCTGGCGCGTTGAGTTGCTGGACGGCGTACAGTATTCCTACTGTTACAGCCATGATACCTAGTACGACGCCAAAGCTAATAAGGATTCTTTTTAACATATTAGTATGGCCCCGCGTTTCCTAGATAGATTTGTCCGTATCGTGTGCCGTTTGCTTGACAGGCAACCCAGCCCTTCCACCATACTTTCCAGCTGCCCGAGCCACCGACGACATAGCGATCTTGACTACTTGATGTCCAGCTGAGTGTTCTGGTGCCATTTTGGGAGGTGTTATTTGAATAAGCATAGTAAGACTGCAGTTGTACTCGCGGTGAGGCTCCTGCCGAACAGTTAGCGTAGATGTACATTCCATTGGTATACCAGTTGCCATATGTCTTCTCGGCGCCAGGCATCCAGCTGACCGCATTCCAGGCGCGCACTCCATAGGCCCGAGCAGACCAGCCGTAGCTTGACGGGCCGCTGACACCTGTGGTGCGTGATGGGCAGTCATCCCATTCACTTTGTACTGATCCGACAAGCGCTTGTACACGGAAGTAATAGGTTGTGCCGTTGCTGAGGCCCGAGAAGGACTGGCTGGTTGAGGTGGTCGTCGTCGTGTTGGTCCAAGTTGAGTTGTTTGTTGATCGCTGGACCCTGTAGCTGGTTGCGACAGAGACTGCTTGCCAGTTGACGGTAATTTGAGTGTTTGAGTTGAGCGTCGGGGTCGCACTACAGGCCGGTGCTGGTACGAAGGTCACAGCACTTCTGATCTCGGACCAGGGACTTTCAAGTCCACCGGTAATGGTTGCTTTCACGCGGTAGAAGTATTCTACGCCGGCGTCGAGCCCGGTGCGTGCAAGGATTGTTGTGCTTGCATCAGTAGTGTATTCGGTCGGGTTCACAAGATCTTCTCCACTGACAGACGTCGCCTGCTGAAGGGTGTACGAAGTTGCATTGGCAATCGGCCCCCAGTCGACGGTAATTTGTGAGCCAGAGTTGGCTGTGGCAATCAGTGACGAGGCGCTGATTTCATCGGTAGTTGGAGAAAGTGTATTTGACCATTGGCCCTCGATACCTCCGGAGAATAATGCCTGGACACGAATCCAGTATTGAGTATTCTGAGATAGCCCTGTCACTTGGTGGGTTGACTCAGCGGCACTTTCGGGGAGGTCTAGTATATCGTCGCCGCCATCAAAGTTATTGTCGTCGCTGACTTGGATACGGTAGCCGGACGAGTTAAGTATTTCTGTCCAGGTCACGTTAATTGTCGTGAATCCGACACTTGAAAGCGTGAGGGCAGGCCCGTTGCCACCAGCAACATCTGAGCTGCGGCGACTTTGGATTTCTTTAATTTCACCGTCACTTTCCGATTTGTAGCGGAGCGTGTAGCTAATACAGGACCCACCGCTTGTGCAGGTCGAGCTGCCGTCACCTTGGTATTCAAAGAAGTCACTACTTGTCAGCTCTAGTGTCTCGCAGCGCACCGAGTTGTCGCCCGAACTATCACCTGGTGCTGTCAGGACCGCAGCGTCTACGTTCGGGAGTAGTTCATTGACAGTGGTTGCAGGTGCAGTAATCTCGGTACAGCTGGGATATTCACCGTTGGCATCGAAATATTTTTCGAGCGATTCTGCAAGAACGGTCGCGCTAGATGCCCGCTGGGCATCACGAGCATCTGCTTGAAACCTAGCGAATCCAAAGACGCTCAGGCCAGCCAGGATGCCAATAACAACAATCACTACAATAAGTTCTATCAGCGTAAAGCCAGACGCCCTAGTCGAATGTTTGGCTGTTGTTTTCATTACTTGTTATTGTAGCATAACCG
>MDTC01041307.1_pt1 | contig 10039 bp, 10 predicted proteins | sample 811181 | NCBI WGS metagenome assembly MDTC01 (sample SAMN05326644, study PRJNA326480) | marine metagenome | isolation source: seawater | place: Pacific Ocean: North | collected 2011
CTAACCCATAATACTTCGCGTTACTTGGTAAATCATTTGGTATGTTGTAATCTTTATCAACTACACCAACCTTTCTATAAATCTTTGAACACAACTCAACAAGTTGTCTTCCTACCATTCCTCTTCCACCTATTATTAATGCTTTTTTATCTTTCATCAGTATCCATACCTTTGTACATATTCTACGAAGATAGTAGGTTTCGCGTTTGGTTCTAAAAACTTTTTATACGCTGGAACTATATCTTCTGTGTTTTTTAACTTTACTACATCAACATATCTTAACATAGATTTAAATGCTTCACTATAATCTGATTTATGTTGTATACCAGGGTCGATAGGTGAACTTGTTGGTACTGCAACTCTGATACCAACTACAGGATTGTAATCACCATTTGAATAATATCGTAACTTATCTAAATGAGTACATAATTGATTAGCTGCTAATATAAGAAAATCCCATCTTGGATAAAATGAAATAGGTCTATAACCACCCAAAGCCAGTCCATTACAAAAACCTAACTGAAACTCTTCGGCTACAGGCATCTCAATCATTTTATCTTCTGATACATTTTTTAGAGTCGCTGACATAGGATTGCCAGGAAATACGATTTGTTGTCCAACAAAAATAACTCTTTCATCTTGTGATAAAAAAGTCATAGCTTCTGTTAAACTATCTTTATATGTTGATTTTGCATTTCCAACTTGAATTTTTTTCAAGTCATCGTTTTTAATACCCATAACTTTTTGCCTCCATAAGACGAAGGCATTTTATTTGCCTCCATTTGTTATAGTCTTGATAGTAGGTTAGGTCTTTCAGGATTGGTTACCCGAGTTATCACTATCGACTGTATATATATAAATAGTATATTGTAAGACTTTTATTAAATCTTTGTTACAAAAGTAGTTATCATAAATCTAAACCAATCTTTAACTTCTACTACTTCGTGTTCTTTAGGTGATTGTATATTTAAAGCCATAATATCACATTTACTTGGAACATATTCATATTCACCTACCTTTAATTCTCCACCACTAGCTCCATTTGGTCTACTATTTAAAGGAATTAAAACTGCACAAACTCTTGGGTCATCATCACTTCCTTTATCAGAATGTGGTTCAATAAAACTACCAGGTGTATAAACTTGTAGAGTAATCTCTGATACCTTTAATTTATCTTTATTTATATTAAAACTATCACTTACAAAATTTAAAATTCTATCCTCTGTATCTAATCCATAAAGTGAAATTCCAAATAAAAAATAACTTTGTGAAACCTTTTCAAGCCATAAATCCTTTAACTTAAATAAACTTGAAAAAGATATATTAGAGAGTTTATCACGATAAACACCAGCTGTACTATCAAACTTAAGTTCAGCTTTTAGTTCATTTTGTTCTTGTTTAATAATCTGTGTTACAATATTATCTACTTCATCTTCTGTAAAAAAATCTTTTTCCAAATAGAAATCACTGTTCAATCCAATTCTCCGTTAATATAATTTCCTCTACAAACTTCTTTGTTAAAATTGAAGAAGTATGTCCATACCAATAATTATCTAAATATTTTCTTTGTTGTGCTTCATCCATCCCATTTAATTCTCTCCACAATACAACAGGTAAATCACTCACTTGATTTTCATCAAAGTTTCGAACACTCCATTCAATTATACCACCATATTTATGTAAATTTTCTTCTTCAAAAAACCACCATTTATCAAAATCAATTCTATCAGCATATGTCTTTACAAATGGATTATCATAAATCATAATATCATCATTCCAAGTATTGGCAACTCGTTTATCTTTAACTAATTGTTGATAAGTATCACCTTGCCAAACATCATCAGGTGGTGTTTTTCCTTGTAATGCAGTTTTAGAAAAGTTATTATTCATATTAAAACAATGAAATTTATCTACACCTATAGTTTCTAACCAACTAATTAACCCAATATAAGAATCAAACCATTCAATATATCTTTCATTTTTTGATAATACATCTGAAAAGTATTTTTCTGAGTATCCATCTAAGTACTGACCTGTAGGATTAAATCCACCAGTCATATAAAAGTATCCGTGTTGATAAGGATATTTTTTATCGTTAAAGTTAAGATAATCAGTAGTATGTGGTAATGGTTTATCATTCATTCCAAATTCTCTAATATCTAATTTTTTTATTTCATTATACTTTTCAGGTGATACAAACCAAGAATTTCTTGTTAAAGTTGTCCATTGTGCAATCACTACAATATCTTTTGGATTTACTTTTTGATTATAAATCAAATCACTAACTTTATAAAAAATACTTCTACAAATAGTTTTATTATCATTTGTAGTGGTTCCATAATTATAAAATTTATAATCATCTTCACCTAATATTTCTCTTAACCAATTCACCCAAGTAAAATCCTCTATTTCATCATTTTTCCATCGATTCTCTTTATGATGTATATCAATATTAATTTTATAATTATTTGTAAATGAACAGCCTGAAGCTATTATATGTTTTTTATTCTTCATCAAATAATTCTCCTATTGATTTATATAAAGTATTATTATCTATTTTTTTACACAATTCAAAATTATGTTGTATTTCATCTTGTTTAGATTTATAATATTCAACACCCCAATCTGAATTAACTTTTTTAATTATCTCTTTCCATTGTAAATAATAATCTTTATTTAATTCCCAACTAACTTCAGGTTCAATAACATAACCACCTCTATTATTATAAAGTAATGTTTCCTCTACATCAAATCCCTCATAAATTTCATCAAATGTATAAAATCCAAGTTTCTCTAATGATTTTCTGTTTATTTTTTCTGATGTGAAAACTGGTATTCTACGAGCTAAAAATGATAAAATACTTTTTTCAGTTAGTATTGGTCCTGCATCAAATGTTTCAAGAACTATATTGAACTTACTTTCTTGTAATAAACTAACTGCATCGTAAAGTAATTTAGCATTATAACCATAGTAATCACCATTTACTCTTTTTTCTTTCGTGTCTTCTTCTTGTTTACGAGTAAAGTATGGAAACCTAATTCCATTCCATTCATTAAAATAGCACAACTCTACATTTTGCCATCTCCAATGATAATTCCAATAATTAATAAACATTTTATCTTTATGTTCATAACACATTCTAAAAAAATTAAATCTTTTTTCAGTTCCTCTTCTACTCATATAAGAACTTTGATATATTGGTTTTGTATTTAAATCATAAACTTCTGGATGTAATACTGAAATAGATTCGATTGATGATTTTACTTGTAGGTACATATCATATAATGGTCCTGGTGCCATACTCATTTTATAAAAGTTTCGATGTAGAAATAACTCTCTACTATCGTTCCAAAATTCACCAGGATTTATTCCAATTACTTTTTTACTTTCAAGTAATTTAGAAACTTTATTATCTATATCATATAGAGTTTCATCTTCTATAAATCTATAGTATTCTTGTATGATAACATATGAATCATCCTCATATACAATTACATCATCAAATGTAAAAGGTCTATCATTATGAGCTTTATCTCGATAAAATTTTTCATCGGTAAATTCTAAATTATTCCAATTCATCAATTACCTTAATTAAATGTTCAGCCCACATTTTAGAACCCTCTTTATTTGGATGACCAGAATTACCTTTAACATATTTATCTGAACCCACTAATGATTCATTAACTTTTCTAAATAATATTTCATCATTGTAATAATATTTATAATTTTTTAAATACTGAATTGTTGATTTTAAAATACCTTGTGAAACTGTATAAGTAGAATAAAAACTTTTATCAGTTCTATCAGGTTCTGATTCATTTACTTTAACTTCAAATCTTTCATTATCTGGATTTGAACCCTCAAGATACCACTTACCATCTATCTTTACAGGAATATGATTATTAATACCATCAAATATTAAAAAAGGATAACCTTTATTTTCACAAAAATTTATAAAGTTAATTATATGTGTGTGAGTGTTATGTAATCTTTCTGTGATGTTTGTAAAAATAGGAGCTAATGTATATCTATTATCAAACACCCACTTGTTAATTCTTGAGTTCATATCCCAATTATCAAATTTTCTATCACCATAAACATCAAACATAAACTGATTTGGTGTAAAAACCATTGGTGTACTTCTATTATTTAAATCTAAATCAATATCTACATTATATCGTAAACATTCAGTTAATTGAATTATAAAAAAACTTTGTTCAGCAATTTCAGGATATTTCATTGAGTATCCAATAGTATTTGGTACAATAGTATCATTAGATTTTCCACCACTTCCAATATTAATTAACTCTAATCCTAATCCCTCAGCAGTATACTTTGCCCAACTAATCGGTGTCATCAGATGACCTTCTGTAAAGCTACAACCTGATGTGATTAAATATTTTTTATTTATTTCCATTTCTATACTCCATTATTGATTTGTAAAGATGTTCAGCAAAAAAGTAATGACCTTCAGTATTCATATGTGAATCCTTTTGATAGTGGACTGGATAAACTTCAGCAAATACATCACTCCAACAATTTACTGATTTAGAATATGGTGTTGGATGTGGTGGTTCTATTACAGGACATTCTATTAAATTTTCCCAACCATCGTGTGAATCTTTTAAGTATTCAAATAAAGATTCAAAAATTTGTGCCTGACCCGCAAGTATTTGTTCATCTAAATGTTGTTCATCTATATTATTTAAAATATCTTCAATTAAATCTTTTGGTTCTAATAACCATTGATAAACTTCGGCACCAGTATCCTTTAACATTTTATATGTAGTCGCTTGTCTAACATACCAATGTGCGAATAAAATTCTATCAGTTTTAAAATTCATATCAATTAAATCTTCTCGTTTATAATCAAGACCCCAATTAGGTCTAAAGTATTGTTCAAATATTTCTAAATGCCAATTTACCCAACGCTTATCTTGTGTAGGTTTTTGAACATGCATTGTAGAATGTACTCGTGTTGAATAAGATGCATTAAAGATAACAACATCTTCAGGTTTAATACAATCTAAATGAATTTTAGTCATAGCATTCAACATTATAACATCTACACCCGAACCACCATCACCATAAACTGCACCAGCATGCATTCTTTTACCATTAATTGTAGGACTACCTTCGACATGCTCAAAAGTAATATTCAACTTATCGGCTAAAATTTTACCCCAAAATACATCATTGCCTGTATTTGTTGGTGATGTGTGTGAACAACCAAATAACCACAATCTACTCATCTATATACTCCTTAATTTTGCTCAATGAACCTTTCCAAAAAATATCAAATAATATTCTTTTATTTTTTTCTTGATTCTGAAAATAATTATATGAAAATTCTTTTAATTCACTTTTACTATAATTAAGTAAATTTAAAACTTTATTTCTCAAATAATCTAATCTAACATCAAAAGGTTCTACGGTATCATAATCGTGTTTAAATATTTCATCAGAAAAATCAAACCCAAAGTCTCTTTGTAACTTATGAATAGTATTTGGTAAATTTAAACAAACAAAAGGTACTCCTAACATAATTGGTTTTAATAACTTTTCTGAAATATGATGTAAGGTAGCAGTATTATGAAAGTTTGTTTCTCCAATAATATCAAAAGAACTATTCAAATAAAATCCCCAATTTAATGTTATTCCTATAGATACTAAATGATGTTTAGAAGTTTCATAATCATAATCAAGTTTTTGTGGTAATTTTTTAATTACATCAAAACTAAGATATTCCTCTTCTCTATCCATATTATCCATACCCCAATGAATATTATCTGGTAAATCGTATTTGATATCGGAACTCGTCCAATATAAATCATCAAGTTTTTTATTTAAATGTAAATGATTTAATAATTTTAATTTATGATATCTTGGATGTCCAACAAAAAAAGTAGCTTTCTTATGTGGTAATAAATTTGTTTCATAAAAGTTTTTTCTTATCATATTATACGAATGTAATACTTGAAAACTTTCTTTAAATCGATACATTTGTTGGTCATAAAATAAATGATTTAATTTTTTGAAATCAAGTGATTTTGATATTACTTTGTAATCTCTTTTTATATTTTCACTCATTCTATCTAAATGACCCACTTGAACATTATCATTAGAAGAATAATCAATAATTAGTTTTTTACATTTAATGTTATTTAAAAAATCAAAATCAATATTCATACCAACAATATAAATAAAAATATCATCTTCTGTAGGATTATTATCTTCTATAATTTGTTCATTATCAAAAAATGAATTATAAACTAAGTCTTGTAATAGAATAGCACTTTTATCATTAGTAAAAATATTCATATAACTCCTTTTGAACTTGAGTATCTCTATAAAATAAATCCATCCAATTTTTCCACAATTTAAAATTATGATTTATATTTTCTTGTACATCATCTCTATTGTAAAACTCTTTTAGTTTTTTCATATCCCAAGAATTTATTTCATCGAGTATTTCTAATACATCATTACTTGTAAAGAAATGTGTAAAAGTTTTTATCCCAACTTTCTGTAGATAAAAATCAAAATCAGAATGTGTATTTGTTAAAAATATACACTTACAGGCGATTGGTATTAATGTTTTCTCTGTTAAGTGATATTGATTTAAGTATTTTTCATATTGTTTATTATCATCTTGAAAATCAGGAAAACAAGTTTCGTGTACTACTGAAACATATGATTTTAAATAATCTCTTACTAATGGTTCATAGTATCGTTCCTCACAATCTTGCATCAATTCATTCTCAACATTTTCTTGTGGTTCATTATGTGGAAACAACTCATAATAAGTTCTTTTACCAAATTTAGATGGTAATGTACTATTAGAATTAAAATCATAAAAACGAATAATATTATCATCGTTTATTAAATCATAATAATCTATTAATAGTTTTTCATAAAAAGTACCTCTATAATGATTCCACTTTCGTGCACTACTTAAAATCTTTTTTTCTTTTTGTATATCAATACGATTTTCAAGTATTGGTTTAGTTCCAAAATATCTACCATCATCATCTGGATACAAATCACTTTTTAAAAACTCTTCACCATTTTGTTCAAAAAATACTCTTGGAATCATATAGTGTGTTGGTGATAAATGAGTAGAAGCGTGAACAAAGTATTCATACTTAACATCAGTATTAATATTAGGTGAGAATACAAGAATTTCACTTTTATCAAAAATATTATTTTCTACCAACATTTTAAATACATTATGTAGTTTATCGTATTGTGGTGTTTGTATAATTTCATCTTTCCATACAGCCAATATTTTAATCTTTGGATTTATACTTTTAACTTCTTTTATTCTTTCAAATAAAAATTCACACTCACCATATACTTCTCTGTATGGTGATATAAAACTTATAAAATGTGAATCATTTAAATTATCACTTGTTAAAAAATTAAATCGATTTGTTGAACCACTTTTTCCAAAAATAAAAGATGGTAAATAATCAAATATAGTATCAGATTTATAAAAAAACTTTATCATTTAGTAAAACCTCATTTGTAAATTTTTCATTCATCATTGAAGATAAATGACCAAAACACCAATCATCTTTTTTTAATTTATTTTTTAATTCACTTGGTTTAATTCCAGCAAATTCTGACCATAATCCATTTACATTTTTATCTACATTAATATCATAATTTTTAACACCCCATTCCATCAATCCACCAAATAAAGTATCTTCATTTTTAAAAAACCAAAACTTATCAAAATCAATAAAATTCAATAAGTGTTGTACATAAGGATTTTTATAATCTAAATCTTTATCATTATCTATAGTTTTTGGTATAAACTTATTCACATAAATTGAATTGTAAGGAACATCTTCATCATTTAGTAAACCAGGAAAACCATCTCTTATATAATAATTTGAAAAATTATTTTGTAAATTAAAAGATAAATGTTTAATATCTAAATTAGTTAAAAAGTTTTGTAAAAAGATTATATTTTCAAAAAATTTTATTTGAGATTCTTCTTTAGAAAAAAACTCAAACACATAAGTATCAATAAGTTTTTTAATTGGATAAGGAACATGCTTATGAGAAAACCCACCAGTCAATAAATAATATCCATACTCACCAGGTTTACTTTTAATAAAATTAGAAATGTGAGCGAAATTATTATGTTTATCATCAATATTAGTTAATATCGATTTAAATTCTTTGGCCTTTTCATTAGATATAAAAAATGAATTTCTTTGCCAACTACTCCATTGAGTTAAAACAATAATATCTTTTGGATTTATTGATTCATTTAACAACTCATTTACTTTATAAATAATTGATTTTCTAATAACTGAGTTATCATTTGTTGGATTTCCTAAATTATAAACCTTTGAATCTTTTAAACTTTCTTGTAAATAATGTGGCCACTTCCAATTGCCTTTTGAATCATCTACAAAATCTAATTCAGTTCCTGTTAAATTTAATCTTCTTGATTGTCGTGTAAATGAACAACCAGAACATATTATATGTTTCATTTTCCAACATCCATATTTAACATTAAAAAATTACAATGACCTGATAAATCCCAAACTTTATATCTATTTTGTTCGTTAAAATTAAAATAAAATGTTATATCATCTATAGATTTACTGAGTTCGTATGTAGAGTTTTCATTATTCAACATAAACATAGAAATCGCATCATCATCATACTTTACATTTTCAATTAATCCAACTCCATACATTGTATAATCACCCCAAAAATAATGACTATCATCTACTTGTTGAAAATAATTACCACATCCAAAATTATATGGTGTTTCTGTATAATCATTTAATCTACCATCATATGTTTCTTCTAATGACCACACATCACCATCTTCATTAATAAGAGTCATCGTAAATGTTTTATTTCTCCATTGGTGTCTAACAATAACAGTCCACTCATCAGTTAGTTTGTGTGGTGTTAATTTTGTTGTTATAAACCCAAAGTGATTTTCATTATCCCTTTCATACCAAAACTCCCAAGAAATATTACCATTAACTTGATTATAAGTTAAACCGTAATGCATACCTGGTCTCATCATAATTGATGATGGTGTTTCTTGATTTTTTATTTCATCTTCTACTTTAAATTTTATAAAAAAAGTAAAATCTTTTTGCATAGAACGACTTGGTGGTTTAGTGGTCAAATCATATCTTTGACTTGGTAGAACATAATAAGGTCTTCGTTGTTTAATTCTCAACATAATTTTTTACAATCTTCATAAAAATCTGCCAATTCAGGAAAAGTTTTTTTAAAGTTTGTTCCTCTTCGTTTATCGTGTTCTTTAAAAAATCTATAAAAATTTTGTCTTTGTGAAATTATTTTTTCTTCATCCGTAGCTAACATCCAATCATATATTCTTCTTACTTTTTGTACTTCAATATCTGAATAACCAATCAACCTTGTTTCAAAATTTGGTGTCGCCATATATTCAGTTAATTGTGCTTGTTTGTATATTAAATTAGACATTTCTTTTGGTAGAACTTGTACGGTTTGATGTAATGGAAATCTTAAATAACTTGAATCTAAAAATACTGCTGAGTTCCAATATCTATCATCTGAACCATATTGTGTTTTTAAATCATAAACTCCTTTTATAACTTTATCATAACTTGATACCGATAAAGCATTATAAGTTGCCATAATTGTAGCGTTTACTCTTGGACACTTTTCTAATATGAGATTTAAGTTATCCCAAAATAAATTAAAATCTAAACCAAATCTTTGATACTCAGCTTTTTTACCCCAACCATCTAATGAAGTAAATATAATAAATTCATTTACTCTATCTTCATCTTCAATTCTGTTTATTTTATCAATAAGTTTTTCAATCATTTCAGTTCTCAATCCAAGATTAGAATTGATAGCAAAATTTAAATTACGATTTGGTTCTTTCTGTTCAATAATATAATCCAATACTTTCCAAGTATCTTTCGCCAACATTGGTTCACCACCTGTGATTCTAAATGTATGTAAATCTTGATACAAATCTGGCCACCACTTCCAAAATGCTTCTACATA
>MDTC01099132.1_pt1 | contig 10038 bp, 13 predicted proteins | sample 811181 | NCBI WGS metagenome assembly MDTC01 (sample SAMN05326644, study PRJNA326480) | marine metagenome | isolation source: seawater | place: Pacific Ocean: North | collected 2011
GGTTGATGTGTTGGTCCATCTTCACCTAAACCAATTGAGTCATGAGTAAAAACATATACAACTCTTTGCTTCATCAATGCAGAAAGCCTTATAGCTGGTCTACAGTAATCGCTAAAAACTAAAAAGGTTCCTCCATAAGGAACAAAAAATCCGTGTAAGGCTATACCATTCATTGCAGCTGCCATACAATGCTCTCTTACTCCCCAGTGTAAATAATTTCCAGTAAAATTATTTTTATCAATTACTTGCATATTTTTAACATAGGTATTATTTGATCCAGTAAGATCAGCAGAACCCCCTAGTAAATTCAAACCCGTGTCTATTAGGTGTGACAATACAATTTCACTAGACTTTCTTGAAGCTAAATCTACTTTGTCATCTAAAAAATATTTACAGCTTTTTACTCTTGCTGTTATGATTTTTTTATTGAAGCTCTTTGTGCTAATTTTTAATTTACTTAATTTTTCTTCACTTTCTTTCTTCCAATTCTCATAATTTTTTTTGTTTCTAAGAGCCAATGTTCTCCATAAATTCATAATATTATCTGGAATGTGAAAAGGTTCATAAGTCCATCCCATTGATCTCCTAGTTAAACCTACTTCATTTTCACCTAAAGGCGCCCCATGAGTGCTTGATGTACCTTGTTTATTTGGAGAACCATACCCAATTAAGGTTCTGCAGCTTATAATAGAAGGGCGGTCGTCATTTTTAGCATTGATTAAAGCAGTATTGATTGAGTCAAAATCATATCCATCCACTATCTGAGTATGCCATCCATATGAAGAGAATCTATCTAAAGTTTTGTCAGACATTGTTAAGGAAGTGGGGCCATCAATTGAAACCTTGTTATCATCATATAACACTATTAAGTTTGAAAGTTTTAAGTGTCCTGCTAATGAGGCGCTTTCGTGGCTAATACCCTCCATTATACAACCGTCTCCAATAATACAGTAAGTGTAATGATTAAAATGTTTTGCACCTAATTTATTTCTAACAATTTTTTCAGAGATTGCCATTCCTACAGAATTTGCTAACCCTTGTCCTAAAGGTCCAGTAGTAGTCTCTATTCCAGGGATCTCATTATATTCCGGATGGCCAGCAGTTGGAAAACCTATCTTTCTAAAATTCTTTATATCATTTAAGGTTATTCCTTTATATCCTAAAAGGTATAAAATAGCATAAATAAGCATGGATCCGTGACCAGCTGACAGAATAAATCTGTCTCTGTTATCCCATTTTGCATCATTTGGATAGAAATTTAAATGAAGCGAAAATAGTATAGTAGCAACTTCGGCGATTCCCATTGGCATACCTGGATGTCCAGATTTAGCTCTTTCAACCGCGTCAATCGATAAAAATCTAATTGCATTGGCCATTAAAGAGTATTTTTTTTTTTCTTCTTCAGTAAACATCATAATTTCAGATATACTTTTGTGATAATAAATACTTATAGTTTTTTTGTTTAAAAGTAACAAGAATAATTATTTATTTTTATCAATTAAACAATTATATTTAATATTCTATATAAGTTATTTTATTAATAAATTATGGAAAATATTACTAAATATTTAAAAAAGATTGATGTCTCTTTAGAAACGTTATTAAAGAATAGAGATTTAATTAAGAATGCTAAGAAACAGTTGGAAACAATTAATGAGCTAGAGGAGCAAGTTAGAAAAAATAAAAATATAAAAATTGAAGCTACTGAACTAATAGACCAAATAATTTCTGAGATAAATAAAATTAACACAGAAAATAGAAATAAGAGCAAGTAAAGTGGCTGATGTAGATATAGTTATTAATGATAGAACCTACAGAATTTCATGTAAAGACGGAGAAGAAGAAAGAATAAAATTATTATCATCTAAGATTGATAATGAGGTAAAATTATTAGCTGGTAAAATTGGTCAATTAGGTGAGGCACGCATGATTTTACTAGCTGCACTAGTGCTCTTGGATAAATTTGATGATAATCAAGACAAAATGGAAGAAGTTATTAAACAAACTGCTAATAAAATAGAATCAGTGGTAAACTCTATAAATGCTGAAAAACCAAAATAATAACCAAAAACTAAAAGCTTGCATTAGAAATGAAATCCTGAAAAAAAGAAGATCAGTAGGGATCTATAGCTTTTATAAGTCACATAATATTATGAGAAAGTTTTTAAATTGTTTTGTGATTGATTCTGACGACATTATAGGTGTCTACTGGCCAATAAATTCTGAAATAGATACTAGACCGCTAATTTCATATTTAATTAAAAAAAAAATAAAAATATGTTTGCCAGTTATAGAAAATAAAGCCATGTCTTTTAAGTTGTGGATGCCCTATGAAAAATTACATTATTCTAAATTAAAATTTTATTCACCTTCTTCAAGGTCTCAAACCATAACTCCTAAAATCATAGTAACTCCTGCCTTAGCAGTAGATCAAGAGGGTAATAGAATAGGTTATGGAAAGGGCTATTATGATAAATATTACAAAAATAATAAATCATCTTTGTATATTGGATATGTTTATGAAGAACAAATTTTAAAAGAATTACCTTTTGATAAGCATGACTTAAAGCTAAATGCAATCGTGAGTGATAATTTTGTCAGAATAATTGATAAAGAAATTCTATGAATATACTTTTTTTAGGAGATCTTGTAGGAGAAAAAACTTTGTATTTTCTCAAAAAAAATTTACCGAATATAATAAAAAAATATGATTTAAACTTTGTAATTGTAAATGGAGAAAATCTTGCGAATGGGTTTGGGATAACACCTGATATGTGTGAGCAATTGTTTGAAATAGGAATAGACGTAATTAGTTCAGGCAACCATATCTGGGATCAGGCACAAATAATTCCTTACATATCAAAGCAACAAAATTTATTAAGACCAGCAAATTATTCTGAAAAAACTCCAGGTAAAGGAATTGGTGTTTTTAAAGATAAATTAGGAAATAAGATTGTTGTTATTAATATTTTGTGTAATCTTTTTATGCAGAAAGCCAAAAACGCATTTGAAGAAATAAAAAAAATTTTAAAAGAGATTAAGCTAAAAGTTAACTGTGATGCAATATTTATAGATTTGCATGGTGAGGTTGCTTCTGAAAAACAAGCCTTAGCAAATATGATAGATGGAGAAGTCACTGCAGTATTTGGAACACACACTCATGTACCTACTGCTGACTTAAGAATATTACCTAATGGAACAGCTTTTCAAACTGATACAGGAATGTGTGGTGACTATGACTCTGTTATTGGAGGAAACAAAAGAAGTTGGATTAAAAAATTTGAATTTGAAAATAATTTTGAAAAAATTAATTCTTCTAATCAAAATGTTGCACTTTGTGGGGCAATAGTTAAAGTAAATCAAGATAGTGGTTTATCATCTTTTGCTGAACAAATAATTGTTGGAAAAGTTCTCACAAACAAGATTCCTAGAGAGGAACTTTTCAAAGGAGGAAAATAGATGGCGGGACATTCACAATTTAAAAATATTATGCATAGAAAAGGAGCTCAAGATGCAAAAAGAGCTAAGATGTTTGCTAAATTAGCTAGAGAAATTACTGTCGCAGCTAAATCTGGATTACCAGATCCAAAACAAAACCCAAGACTTAGAAATGCTATTATAAATGCCAGGAATGAAAATATGCCAAATGAAAAAATTAAAAAGGCAGTTTTAAAGGCAAATTCAAATGATAGTTCTGAAAATTATCTAGAAATAAGATATGAAGGATTTGGTAATAATGGAATAGCCATTATAATTGAAACTTTAACTGATAATAAGAACAGAACAGCTTCAGAAGTTCGGTCTATTTTAACTAAAAATGGAGGCAACTTAGGAGAAACAGGCTCAGTATCTTTTAATTTTAAACAAGTAGGTCAAATTTCATTTAATAATTGCCTTTCTGATAAGGATGACATTATTAACTTTGCTATTGAAAATGAAGCCCTTGATATTTTAGAAGAAAAACAAGCACTTAAAATATTATGCGAACCTAATATTTTCGGAAACTTAAGAAACAAACTAGAGAATAAATTTGTTGAGCCCAGTACAGCAAAACTAGTTTGGAACCCAGTTAATTTAATTGAAGTAGACCTGAATGGGGCAAGGAATATTTTAGATATTATTGAAGCTTTAGAAGAAAACGACGATGTACAAAATGTTTATACTAATGTTGAAATTTCTGAGACGAATTTAAAACTACTAAGCGATAACTAATAAAAGGTGAATATTTAAATGATTATAATGGGATTAGATCCTGGCTCTTCTGGCGGAATATCAATATTAGAAACAAAGAAAAACAAACTTCCTAAAATAATTTTTTTTATGAAAATGCCAACTGTAAGTATGTATGGAAAAAAAATTATTGATACCATTAAACTCAAAAATACTATTGCAGAATTTCAAATAGACGTTTCTATTATTGAAAAAGTTCATGCTATGCCAAGACAAGGAGTCACATCTAGTTTTCAATTTGGCAGAAGTTTTGGTGCTTTAGAGGCTCTAGCTTATTTGTTATCAAAAAGGGTTGATTATGTAGCACCTGCTGTATGGAAAAAATATTTAGGTATTGGCTCTTCAAAACAAGATAGTCTTGATATGGCTAGACTAAAGTTTGGAAATAAAGAGGTTTGGGAAAAAAAATCTAATGATGGTATTGCTGAAGCATCACTGCTCGCCTTGTATTGGATAACAAAATTTCAAAATAATTAGATAAATTATATGTTCACAACGTCTCAGCAAGACCTTAAAATTAGAATTTATTACGAGGATACTGACTCTGGGGGAATAGTGTATCATTCTAAATATTTAAACTTTGCTGAAAGAGGCAGAACTGAATTCTTAAGAAAAAGAAATCTGGAACAAAATGAAATTAGAAAAGAATATGAACTTATTTTTGTGGTAAAGTCTCTAAAGATTAACTACCTTGGGGCTGCATATCTAGATGACATTATTCTGGTTAAAACGGAAATTTGCCAATTGAATAAAGCTAAAGTAATATTCGAACAGGCTATTATGAAAGAAAAAATTATATTAGCAAAAATTAAAGCCACAGTGGTTTGTATAAATAAGAATAGAAAAATCTGTAGGATGAATGATAAAATATATGATACTTTAAAAAAATAGGAAGGTAAGAATATGAATGAGTCTATTGCCGTAACAAACAATATCGACATCAGTATATGGGGGCTTGTTTTGCAAGCGGATTTAGTCGTAAGAATAGTCATGTTGTTGTTGCTTATGTTATCTATATTTAGTTGGGCTATTATTTTTGAAAAAATAACAAAAATTAAAAATTTAAATAAATTAGCTATGAGATTTGAAAATAATTTTTGGTCAGGAATAAAAATTGATCAAATAAAGGATGATATCGGAACAACTCCTACGCATCCATATGAAGCCATTTTCTTAGCGGCTATTAGGGAATGGGAATTAGTAACTAGAAATAAAAATATTATAAATATTGACATAATGGTATTGGAAAAGAGACTAGAAAGAACCATGGCATCAACTCTAAATAAAGAAATGGAAGGCCTAGAAAAAAATATAAATTTTCTAGCTACTACTGGATCATCAGCTCCTTTTATAGGTTTATTTGGTACTGTTTGGGGTATTATGAATAGTTTTCAGTCAATAGCCACTTCCAAAAATACATCCCTTGCTATTGTAGCACCAGGAATTGCAGAGGCCTTACTTGCAACTGCATTAGGACTTTTGGCCGCTATACCTGCAGTAATTTTTTATAATAAAATCTCTGGGGATACCAATATTTACAGTAATAAGCTAGAGATATTTATTAATGACTTTACCTCAATCTTATCAAGGCAAGTTTCAAAAAAATGATTAACAAACAACCTAAATATATCAATAATAGGATAAGAAAACCTATGTCTGAAATAAATGTTACTCCTTTTGTGGACGTCATGTTAGTACTCCTAATTATCTTTATGATTACAGCTCCACTTATGAAAACTGGTGTGGAAATAGAATTACCAAAAGTGGATACGCCTAATATTCCTGAAACTAGTGAGCCATTAGTAATTAGTATAAATAAAAATAAAGAAGTTTTTTTATCTGAAAAAAAAATTGACTTTGATAAATTAACTCCAAAACTTAAAGAAATAAAAAAAGCTAATCCAAATATTAGCGTTTTTTTAAAGGCCGATAAAGTAGTATCATACGAAAATTTAATGATAATTATGAAGCAAATTATTGACTCTAACATTACTAATGTAAGTTTGATGACTAATCCAAAAGAATGAGGGCCTTTGAAAAAGTTCTTAATTTTATCTTTATTCTTACATACTGCCCTAGCTAGTTTTTTTAATTTTAAAAGATTATTTTATGAACCTGAAAAAATAACAAGTATAAGCGTTGCATTTATCGAAGATAAGCCAAAAAAAAAAGAAAACAATAAAAAAGAAAAACAAAAGAAGGCTAAAAGTAAGAAAGAAAAAGTAATTGATAAGAAAAAAGAAAAGCTAGTTAATACTAAAAATAAAAAAGAGAAAAAAAAGGATCCTAATAAAAAGCTTGCTGAGAAAAAAAAGGATCCTAATAAAAAGCTTGCTGAGAAAAAAAAGGAAAAAAAATTCGATGATATGTTAAAAGATTTAGCAGAAAAAGAAATAATTAAAAAGGTAAATGACAATTATGACATAGATAAAAAAATAAAAAATTTATCAGAAAAAAAATTAGAAGAAAAAGAAACTTTAACAAATAAAAAAGAATTACTATCAATAATAAATATTTTAAGAAATCAAATTGATAAAAATTGGACCAGACCTCCGGGGATTAAAAATATTAATAATTTGTCTTTCAAAATAATCATTACTTTAGACCGAAATGGTAATGTAACCAGTATTAATATACCGCAGAGCACAAATATTCTTATAAAAAAAAATAGCTCTTTGAAGCCTTATCTTGACTCCGCAATTAGAGCCATTAAAAAAACTTCTCCATTTGAAGGATTAGAAAAACATAGATATAATATATGGAAAAAAAATGTTATAAATTTTATACCACCAGAAGCAAATCGATGACAAAAGTATTTATTTTAATATTTAAATTCCTATTTATTTCATCCTCATTATTACATGCAATTGAAGTAAATATTACAAAAGGACAAATAGAGCCACTACCTATTGCAATAGTTCAATTTAATAACCAAAGCCCAGAAGAATTTGAATACTCTTCTAAAATAAATGATGTAATTTCCAGTAATTTAAAAAATACCAGCTTATTCAAGATCCTACCAGAGGAGTCTTTTTTACAATCAAAAAATGAAGTTTTTTTGCAACCTACATTTGCTGATTGGAGATTAATAGACGCTAACTTCTTGGTGAGCGGTATAATCAATTATGCAGATAACAATTTAAGTATAAACTTTAAATTGTGGGACGTTTATCAGGAAAAATTGATAGTTAATAAAAGTATTTCCGGTATTAATTTGGCCGACTGGAGAATTTCTTCACATATAATATCAAATTTAATTTATGAAGGTATAACAGGCGAAAAAGGATACTTTGATACTAAGGTAGTTTATGTAGCAGAGGAAAATTTCGGATCAAAAAGGTCAAAAAAGCTGGCAATGATGGATTATGATGGTTTTAATCATACAATCTTAACCGATGGAAGCAATCTTGTATTGACACCGAGGTTCTCGCCTGATGGGAAAAACATAGTTTTTTTACAATTTAAAGATAATAAAGCAAGTGTTTACTTAATGAACCTAAAAAATAAAAAAATTACTATATTAGGTGATTATTCAGGAATGAGCTTTGCTCCAAGATTCTCTCCTAATGGAAGAAGAATAGTTTTTTCTCTCACACAAAAAGGGAGATCTAATATATTTATACAAGACGTTAATAATAAAAACAAATTTCAAATTACTGATAATAGACATATTAACACTTCTCCATACTTTTCGCCCGATGGGAAAAGAATAGTCTTTAGTTCTGATAGAGCAGGAAAGCAAAATCTTTACATAAAAAAAATTGATAACAAATCGGGTAAAGCTGAAAGAATAACATATGGAAAAGGTAATTATGCTACACCGGTCTGGTCACCTAGAGGAGATTATATAGCTTTTACAAAATCTTTTAAAAAAAGCTTTTTTATAGGGTTGATTAAAACTGATGGAAAAGGCGAAAGGCTAATATCCGAGGGTTATCTCACTGATGGGCCTACTTGGTCGCCCAATGGAAGAACACTGGCATTTTTCAAAACAATTAAAGACAAGAATAATAAGTACAAATCAAAATTATTTACAATTGATATAACAGGAAATCTTGAAAAAGTTCTTGAGACGCCCTTTGAAGCATCTGATCCTGATTGGGGGCCTTCAATTAAGTATTAATTTTGTTATAATTAGTGTAAAATTTTAACATGTTAATTATAAAGATAGTTTTTATGCAAATTTTAGTGTTAGGAATAATGTCATGTTCCGAAAATACAAAGAATATACCAATTACTGGAGCTGATGTAGACTCAGCAAGCGCCTCTGAATATTCTAGCAAAGAAGAGGAATCTGGAATTTCTGTTACTAACAATCTTGATGAAAAAATAAAATCTAATGAAGAAATTTTAATTGAAGAACTAGTCGAGGTCGGAGATAGGGTTTTCTTTGATTATGACGAATCAAGATTCAAAAGTGAAGGGGTTGAAACTTTGAAAAGACAGGCAAGATTTCTTCTTAACAACAAGGATTTAACTGTTAGGATAGAAGGACACTGTGATATTAGAGGAACAAGAGAATATAATTTAGCTTTAGGAGAAAGACGAGCCTATTCAGTAAAAAGCTTTTTAGTTTCTTTAGGTATTGAGGAAGGAAGAATTTCTGTTATTTCTTATGGTAAAGAGAAACCTCAATCTATGGGCGATGATGAGGCCTCTTGGGCTCAAAATAGAACGGCAATAACTGTAATTAATCAATAGGAGACAGTTTTCTTGTATAAAAAGAATCTAACTCGTTTTTGTATATTGTTTATGCTTTTGCTTACACATCACACATTTAATTATGCAATAGGTGAAGAGTATTTAGACTCTGTTATTAATAAAATTAATAAAATGGAAAAAGATTTAGAGCGATTACAAAGTGAAAGTAATTATGAAAATAAATTAACAATAGATAATGCTAATAATAATACTATTGCCTCTCATGAAAAAAGATTAATAGACTTAGAGGATGAATTAAGGAAATTAAACGGTAGGATAGATGAAGTTTTATTTGAATTAAAAAATGCAACTAATGAAATAGCTGATTTAAAAGCGGGGGCAATAAATTTATCCTCTGACATATCAGATAGTGCGAATTTAAACATTGTAGAAGAAGCTAAAAAAACAGAAGTGATTACTTTAGAGGATCCAAACATGGAAGAAAACCCAAGCATGCAGGTATTAGGAGTGATAAAAGATAATAAAAAAACTGAAGAAGCATATAATATTGATTTTAATAATAAACCCACCGATATTAACAACTTTAATAAGAAATCAACTACTGACCAACAACTAGCTAATCTGTCAAAAGATCCTTCAGACATTTATAAACTTGCATATAATATGTTAATTCAAGAAAATTTTTCAGAAGCTGAAAAATATTTTAATATATTTTTGGGAGAAAATCCAAATGATCCGCTCGCATCTAATGCTTACTATTGGCTAGGGGAAACCTTTTATGTACAAAAGCAATTTAGAAAAGCAGAAATAAGTTTTGCCAAAGGCTACAGAAAATTTCCCAAGGGTAATAAAGCTTTAGATCAGCTTTTTAAGCTTGCTCTAACTTTTATTAATTTAGGTAAAAATGAAGATGCTTGCGCCGCCTTTTCTAAATTAGAAATTGAATTCCCTAACGCCTCAAACAGAATTAAAAATAGAGCTAAAGAATTAAAAACACGTGCAAAATGTTCAACATAATGAATTTTTAGATTTAAAAAATTATTCCAAATTTTTAAATTCATTGGATGTATTAAAAAACCAATCTACCGTTGCTGTATCTGTTTCTGAAGGTGTTGATAGTATGAGTCTATTGGACTTAAGCAACAA
>MDTC01243415.1_pt1 | contig 10038 bp, 7 predicted proteins | sample 811181 | NCBI WGS metagenome assembly MDTC01 (sample SAMN05326644, study PRJNA326480) | marine metagenome | isolation source: seawater | place: Pacific Ocean: North | collected 2011
GAGGGTCAGTAATCCAGAAAACTTAATTGATACTGACTTTGAATATGGACTACAATCTACAAAATGGGAGACATTACAGACAGTAAACAATATTCCAACAATATACAGTAGTAGCGGAGATACACCGATAGATGGAATTACATCTGTAGATGCTGTTGCTGGTAGTAAAAATATTAAAGTTAATACAAATATTCCTCATGGTCTCGGAATTGGAGATCCAATATCAGTTCAAGGTTTATCACAGTATCAGGCAGAAGGATATTTTATCGTTACAAACGTACCAAGCACATTACAATTTTATTTTGAACTTGATGTTAACTCAACAATCACTGGTGATTTAAGTGGAAGTTATACAACAATTATTCCAGGTAAATTCTTTGAAGGTTCAACTTTACCCGTAAGTACTGCTGACGGTGCGACCACTGATGGTAATACTCCTAGTACTGTTAGTGTTACAACTTCAGAGACTCACGGATTTTCAACTGATACTAAAGTTTATTTAAGAAATACTGTAGGTCCAAGAACTCTAAGAATTATTGATAGTACCGCAACTGCTCCTGATGGTAGACCCTTTGTTGATACAGTTGCTTCATTCGCAAATAATAATGCAATTCAATTATCTACAAATACAGGTAGAGGAACTTATAAACAAACTCCTGTTGTAACATTTGACTGGGAATCAACATATACAAAATATCTTGCTTCTGCTGATGTTAATGCTTCTAATGAAACAATTACATGGAATAATCATAGTTTAAGAAATGGATATGCACTATTATTTCAAAACCCTTACTATGGAAAATCTGATGCAAACTTAACTGATGGTGCAGTTTACTATTGTGAAGTCATTGATAATGATACAATTAAATTACATACTGATACTGGTCTGACTGGTGCTGTAAGTTTGAATGCACTGAATAATACTTATGGTAATTGTAGATTAAGTCTTGTTTATAAAGTTGAATACGCATCTGGAACAACAAGAAGAACACCGATGGGTGTCTTCAACGCATCTCAAACAGGTGGAGTTACAACTAATTATGTTTCATCATCGGGAACTGGATCAGTCACTACTAATTTAACACTTCCAGCTTCTATTACATCTACTAATGTAAGTCTTGTTAGATTAGAAATTGCTGGTGATACAAACAGTACATTTGAAACTGTTACTCTTACGATGGCAGGTGTAACTGATACTGTTTATGGAGGTGCACAAAACCAAGTTTACGTAACAGCGATAAAACCAAATGGTCAGCCATCCTCATTTAATGGTATAAATTTATCTAGTTTTCTTACTGGATCTTCAGGTGCATATCAATTATCAATAACACACTCTTGTGACCCTAGTGTTGGTCAATTTGTTTGGGGAAATGATAGATATAGGGTTAGACTTGTCGTTCAACAGCAAACTGGAAATTTCACTGAGTCAGAAAAATCTAGAAGTGGTGGAGATTTAATTGATGCGATATATGGTCTTGGATCTGTTGAGCCTTCAAACATTATTGCTTTCCAAGGAAGAACCAGTGGATCTTACTCTAGTAGTAATGACGCATATTCCTATCTTGCTAATCAAAGAACCTATGGTAGATATGGAACATTTGCGATAAGAAACCCTTCCTATAATATGGGAGGAAATGCACCAATTCAAAGTGGTGACTTTAATATTAATTACAACGACAATACTGTTAGTTATGGAACTTCTAGTGAAATATTTTACGTATTCTGTAAAAATCTAACGACTGATAGAAATACTGTTTATATTCAAAATCATGGTATACTTACAAATCAGGATGTCACTGTAACAGTTAACACAACTGATTATTCTAATGGTGATCGATTTGCTTATGTGAATACAACAGCAGATGCAGTAGATATGTCTGCGTCATTTACAGCAACAGCATCTCCAGTTAACACTGATGTTATTCGATTACAAACTGCAGTATCGCCTAATACTGATGATATTGTAAAAGTTCCTCAAAGATTTTCTATAGCATACAATTCTGCAAACTCAAAGTATAACTCTATTTACGTTAATAACCATAAAATTACTGGAAATATCGATGCCATTTACACTAACATTTCTGGTGCTGTAATTGGTGGTTTGACAGATGGTCAAACATATGCATTTGAAAGATTAGATGATAGTAGATTACGATTGGCGAATACTGGTGCACAAAATACAGCAAACATTTTACCAGTTGTTACACAGAACAATAATAATGTATACACCACTTTTGTTGATATAGAAACTCCTTCAGGATTCGTACCTGCGACTGCTAAAATAACTAAACTTGAGTTTAGAGGAGACTTCAGTTCTTCAGGTGAATATGCTCAATTTGAAATTCTAAATTCATCAAGTCAACAAATAGGTTCTTGGATTATCGGACAATTTGAGGGTGCTGACTCTGCTGTTTATAGAGATAGTACTACATTTACAAATGGTTATGACCTTACAAGTGTATTATTTACTGATGGAGGTAAAGTTGGATTTAGAGTTAGAGTAAGTCCTCAACCCTCAGTCAACTATGGTCCAGGTGGTGGTCCTTGGTGGGGATTTAGATTAAATGTTAATACCGAAGACTCTGGTATAGTTCTTACTGGTCCAGGTTCAGGAGGTCACTCATTTGACGTTAATAGTGTTGTTGGTGCTTATGACGGTGTGTTATCAATAGCAAGTATACCAACTTCTAAGTCATTTACTCTTAGTGGAACATTTAAGATTCCAATTAGAGAATATGTATTTACTTCCTCTGAAATAAACAACTCAGCTGATACGATAACTTTTGCACAAGATCATAACTTACTTACAGGTGAAAAAGTAACATACGATTCAAATGGTAATACATCTATATTACCTGCGGGTACAACTGATACATTCGTTATTGTTATTACTAGCAAAATAATAAAGTTAGCAACATCATCTCTCGATGCTGAATCTAACGTTGCTATTAATATTACTGGACAAACAGGTTCTCACAAATTAACATCAAATAATATTATAAAAAATATTAAGGGAACGGGAACCATTACAACTGTAAATGGAACAAAGGTCGTTACTGGTTCAGGTACAAAATTCCTTAATAACTTCAAACGTTTTGATAAAATTTATATTAACAATGGTTCATATGTTCAGGTAAAAACAGTCGATACTGTTTCTACAAATGTTAACATGACTTTATTTGAGAACGCAGATACAAGTATTTCAGGAACAGATTATTACTATGCGACTCAGTTAGCATTAAGACCTGATGGTTATAGTCTACATAAATCTTTTGATGGTGGTGTTGATATAACCGCTGGTACAAGTCCAAATAGTAGAATTGCAAGACAAACTCGTAAATATTTCAGATATCAGTCAGGTAAAGGTTTACAAACCAGTTTTGCTATCAACTTTAATCCACCTAAACTTGTTAAGAATTTGATTAAGGCAACTGGCACCACTGCTACAGTTGATACTCAGGAGCAACATAACTTATCTGTAGGTGACAGTATCACTATTGCAGACGCAGTTGTTTCTTCTGGAACAAATACTTATAACGGTACGTTCACAGTCGCAACAGTCCCATCGCCATTCCAATTCACATACACAATGGCAACTACACCTGCAGATGTAAGAGCTGCTGGATTCCCTACTTATGTTCGTGCGTCATGGGCAGATAGTTTTGTTCGTGCTGGTATGTTTGATGATCAAAACGGATTTTTCTATGAATACGATGGTCAAGCTCTATATGCTGTAAGAAGAAGTAGTACAAGTCAAATCGCTGGTGATATTAACGTTACTCGTGGAAGTCAAATTGTAGGTGGTGAAGGTACAAGTTTTACTACTCAATTGTCTGTTGGTGAATTCCTTGTAATCAGAGGACAATCATATAAGATAACAGAAATCAGTTCTGATATACGTCTTATTGTTCAACCAGCATATCGAGGTGTAACTGCTACTAGAGTTAAGGCAACGAAGACCATTGATACAAGAACATCACAACAGAATTGGAATATTGATAAGGCAGATGGTACAGGATTTACAGGTTATATACTTAATACTAAGAAAATTCAGATGGCATACATCGATTACTCTTGGTATGGTGCTGGTAAAATTAGATATGGTTTCAAAGATAGAGTTGGACACATTAGATACTTCCATGAATACAGACATAATAACTTGTTAAATGAATCATATTTCCGTTCAGGTAACTTACCTGCTAGATATGAGATTCAGAACGGTCCTAACTCAACTGCATCACCAACTCTATTCCACTTTGGTACATCAATTATCATGGATGGTACGTTTGACGATGATAAAGCGTATCAATTTACTGGTCAAAGTAGACCTTTTGCGTTTACCTCTGGAGGAAACTCAACTATAACTTCATCAGGTAACTCTACTTTTGAACTAATAACTCTAGATGGTCAGCAGGTTTATGTTTATGCCTTCCCAATTTCCGCATCTAACGCACAAACTTTAACTGTTGGAAATGCCTTATCAAATGGAAGTCTTCCAGTAAATAACTACATTACGCAGATAACTGTTGATGGTTCAAATAGTAAGGTATTCATTAACTATCCAGCAACTACACAAAATCCAACTGGAGGTTCTGAGTATGGTGTAATCTCTTCTGGTGCTAGTTTAGTGATTGGAGAATCAACTGAAGTTCCACTTCAAAGACCAATTCCACTTATTAGTGTAAGACTTGCTCCCTCTGTAGATAGTTCACTTACAGGAGCATTAGGAGAAAGAGAAATTGTCAACCGAATGCAGTTACGACTAAGACAGGCTGCTGTAACCACGAACAAGGATATTGAGGTGTTCCTAATTCAAAACAGTTTACCAAGTGATATTGTTTTCCAGAATGCACAATCTCCAAGTTTGAGTCAAATTATTAAACATTCCTCTGGTGATACTCTACTTGCTGGAACGACAATCTTTAGTTCTAAAGTATCTACTGGTTCTGCTGCTATCTCACTTGCAGATCTACTTGAAATTGGTAACAGTATATTAGGTGGTGATGGTATCTTCCCTGCAGGTCCCGACATACTAACTGTGGCGGTTCAGGCACAAGACCCTGCTGGTATTACATTCGCAGCACCATTCACCGTTTCTGCTAACATTTCATGGTCAGAATCTCAGGCATAATTTATATTGACATTTTGAAAAACTTAATATATAATAAGTAAAATAATAATTAATTATGGAATTGGCTGAACATCAAAATCATCTGAAATCTGTTACTGAGCAAGCTAACAGTCTTGTAAATGAAATTAATCAACTTGAAGCACAGGCAAAGAGCAAGAGGGAATTACTTCTCAAGTTGCAGGGAGTAATGGAATATTTACAACAAACTGGTGTTGAATTACCAAGTCAACAACCTGCTCCTGTTGTAACTCCAGAATCAGTAGAAGAACCTGCTTCTTAATATAAATAATAAAAAAGTTTAATTAGATGGCATATATTGGTCGTCAACAATCATCAAGTTCCTTTATCAAACTTGATAGTATAAAAACACTATTTAATGGTAATAGAGTAACCTTTCCTTTAACTCTTGGTGGAGAGGCATTTTTTCCTGGTAATCCATATTCATTACTAGTATCTTTAAGTGGTGTTGTACAAGAACCAATTGCAGCATTTAATATTGTTGATAATAGAATTACCTTTGCAACTCCTCCTGCCACGAGTGCAGGATTTTTTGCAATAGTTCTTGCTACAACTAACATACCTCCTTTACAATCTTTAACGATTGGTACAAGGACAACTGCACAGACAATTGATTTACATGGTAGAGCTATGGTGGTTCGTAGCAGAGACAATGTGAATAATCCAATTGCTTTTAACCTCACATAAATAAAAGAAAGTCTAAAGATAATGGCAGATAGATTTCCATTAATATTGAATACAGGTGCTAACCAGATACAGGAAATTCCTACTGGCGATAATCTTGATTTGACTGGTAATAATATTAAAAGTGTTAGTTATGTCACTTTTGCGGGAATGTCCACAACGGACAGAAATAATCTTTCAGCAGTAGCGGGTATGGTAATATACAATAGTTCAACAAATAAATTACAATGTTATAATGGTTCAAGTTGGAATGATTTATTCTAACTCTGATAAATAATAAAAAATAATATCTAGGTAAATGCCTTATATTGGTAATAATCATAACGTGGGAACCCACGTAAATAATTTTAAGGTGTTAGATGATATATCTTCACATGTAGAAACCTTTAATGGTAGTGCTGCAGCAATCGTATCAACATCAGATAATTCAATAAGAGTACCAGACCATAGATTCGTTCAAGGGCAGAGAGTAACATATAGTAATGGTGGAGGAGGTAATATTGGTGGATTAACAAGTGGTAACGCATACTTTATTTCTTTTGACACACATAACACAATTAAGTTAGCTGCAACTTTAGCTGATGCAAACACTAATAACGTATTAAATTTGGCGAGTGTGGGTTCAGGTTCTTCACATACTATTACCAGTGGTTTTGATGGAATCAATACTGTGTTTAAATTAACTTTTGGTGGCAAAACTGCTAGGGTTAATAACGCTGCTCAACTTAATGTAGCGATTAACAATGTTGTTCAGAGACCAAATTTAAACCATCTCAGTTTTACTGACGGTATTGCAATTAAAGATTTTAACACAATTGTTTTTAAAAATCCCCCTACTGTAAATGATGTTTTCTGGGGAAGCATAATTGCAAATACAATTGATAATTTTGACGTTGCAGATAATAAACTTGATAACTTTTCTGGAGATGGTACTACAACTGCATTTACTTTATCCGCAATTCCATCGAATCCTGAAAGTGTTTTGGTTTCTTTAGATGGTGTAGTTCAACATACAAGTGACAATGTAACTACAAGAGCATACTCTATTTCAGGTTCAGTATTAACCTTTACATCAGCACCAGCACTAGGAGTAGAAATACAAGCTCGACACATTAGACATGCATCTCCATCATCACCAGTTAAAAGTTTCTATGGACGATCTGGTAATGTTGTTTTAACAAATCAAGATTCTATAGTTGTAAAGGATCTTGCAGTTGGTCCAGGTCTTTTAAGTGAATCTTTTAAAAATTTTACGAGTAGTGGAATCAATGGCACATATAATCATAACGTAATCACAGATGGATTGATATGGCATGGTACTCAAAACGCTGCTGGAACATGGGTATTTAATGTTAGAGGAGATGCATCAACAACATTTAATAGTATGGTAGCGATTGGTCAAGCTACAACTGTTACTTTATATGCACCAAATAATTCTGCTGCAAATTATATGACTGCATTTCAGATAGATGGTTCTGCCCAAACTGTTAAATATGCAGGTGGTTCAGCACCATCAGCGGGTACAGGAAGCGGTGTCGATGTATATTCAATAACAATATTAAAAACTGGCAATTCAACTTATTCTGTGTTTGGTAATTTAACCAACTTCGCTTGATGAATAATTCTTTCAAAAAAGAAAGTCCTCTTTTATCACTACCATCTTTAGGTGGTGGTTCTCACAGTACTTTAGTTCGTAAACCTTCTGGTGGTGGAGGGGGTGGTGCAGTAAGTCATTCTTTTAGAGCTCCAGTTAGCATCGGTATTCCATTCGATCCTGGTCCCTCAAATTATGTTACTTATCTTGAATATCAAAGTAATGGTTCTGTATTATTACAACAAAATCTATGGGGTGAGTGGAAATATGACTTATCAACTCCTTATGATATAAGTCCATCAAGTATTAGTTTAAAAAGTGGTAGTGCTAGATATTGGACAATATCCGAATACAGTAGTAAACCTCTTCACGCATACAGAAGGTATTCAGGTTCAATGATGAGATTTTTTTATGATAATGATAAAGCTTTTTATTATGGTGCTGATGGAGATACAAGAGAAGTACACGATCTGGATGTTTACACACAAACAGCTGTGACTGAAGTGAGTTCAAGTTCAAATCCATTTTCATCAGTTCCAAATTACACTTCTAATATTGTCCAATATGTAAAAAAATCAGGGGGAGGGGTAGCATATATACAACTTAATAGGAATGATAAAAAAATATATCTAAGAAATTATGCGAGTGAAACAACTACTACAGTAAGTAGTTATTCTGTATTAGACTATAGTACTATTAGTGATGTGGGAAATAGCACTAGAAATATATTTCTTTCAACAGACGGGACAACATTATCAATATTAACAAATAGAGCATCTAATTCAAGTACTAATGATGTTCACAAGTGGACATTATCAACAGCATTCGACTTATCAACTGCAGGTTCACTCACTACAACTAACAAGGGAGCTTGGAATTTCATTTATCAAATTACAATACAAAATGGATATTCAGTAAATGATTCTAGTTTTAGTGGGAAATTTGTTGGTATTAATGAATATGGTGGATTATATGGATGGTCTTATACCACTGATGGTGATCTAAACACTGTAACAAGAAACAGTTACACGCAGAGAGATGACAATGGATGTTATCTTCGTAATTCTTCTTACGTGGAGTGGCATGATGATGGGAAAGATTGTATTATGACGGGTTACGATGGTACTGCATATCTATATGATAGTACATCTAATCCTTATGGTTGGAAACATAAAGATATTGTTTTTGGTAATAGAAGTAGCGGTCATACATATTTGGGATACCCACGATCTCATAATCGTATGAATTATTCGGATGGTGTATTTAATGCTAACAAAAGTAAATTATATGCTGCATTTTATGGTAGTAATGCTTCGGATTATAATGTAAAGCAATTTAATATAAACACACCTGGAGATCTTACTACTTTAGTGGCTGGTTATCTTCAAGAAAATTCTAGTACAACATTTACGGGATGGAATCAAAGTTATTCATCGAATAGTCACTGGTATGATAAAGTCAATAATAAACTTCATCTATTAAATTTTACATATAGTGCAGGATTATATTATGTTTTTAATTGTAATTCAAGTGGAGAATTAGATGGTACATATACTACAACACCGACAGGTTATAATCCTGGTGAATTCCAAAATATGTATAATTTACAACCACTATCTCATAATGGTAAATATTTTGTTTACCATACTGCGTCCTCAACATTGGGTGATTGTAAAATTATTCTCTTAGATTATGCGTTTGAACCAGCTAGAGGATATACGGAAGTTCATTCCTTCACACCTGTATGGAATCTTCCTAATGGTTCTACAAGAAGTTTTGCTGATGAAAATATTACCACGTATTATTTGAGGATGTACGTTGCCTCTGGTAGAATACATTTTACTTGGGCAGATGATACAGCTTTAACAATGGTTGTTGATATCACGATAGGTGGTCAAGCACCTGATGACATTACATAGGAGATTAAAATGAATACATCAATAACGTTAGAGAATGTAGATGCTACTTATTTACTTTGGTTATCAGAGACTTTTAATACTATCGATATCTCAGGAGTATATCAAATTACTGGAACAATTAAACAACTGAACGGTATTGTAGCAACAGAGAAGTTTATTGGAATATCCCCCACAGATATTTTTGGAGAACCTACACAAAGTTTTGTTATAACTGGTCCTAAGAATGATGAAGATATCGATATCTTAAGTAGTCACGGTCTAAATATTGTGATATGATAAGAAAACATTAAATTTATAAATCATTATTTAACCTATCATATGAACTTCGCAGTATATTCAAAAGAGGGATGTCCATATTGTGAAAAAATAAAACAAGTCCTAGACTTGACAAATCTAAGTTATGTGGTGTATAATTTAAATGAACACTTTGACAAGAAATCATTTCAAGATGAATTTGGTCAAGGTGCTACTTTTCCACAAGTAGTAGTTGATGGTAAAAGATTAGGAGGTTGTGTTGACACAATCAAGTTCTTGCGAGAAACTCAAATCGCAAAGTAATGACATAAATAAATCAACTCACCATATTGATCGTGGTTTTGAGTTGATACTCTCAGGAGGTAAAAGAAAGAGACCTAAATCATTTCGTCTGTTGTTAGATAAGATGATTTCTTTTTTTAACAAGGACATCAACA
>MDTC01245262.1_pt1 | contig 10038 bp, 10 predicted proteins | sample 811181 | NCBI WGS metagenome assembly MDTC01 (sample SAMN05326644, study PRJNA326480) | marine metagenome | isolation source: seawater | place: Pacific Ocean: North | collected 2011
GGTTATTACTTCCGGCCCGCAAAGGGTGTACGACCAAGTCGAGTCTTTTTTGAAATCATTTGCCCGCGATATCCATTACGTGGGTGACAAGGTGGGGCAGGCTCAAATAGCCAAAGTCTGCAATAACATCATGTCTTTCACTAATTTGGTGATTGGCCTGGAAGCTTTAACATTGGCATCAAAAGGCGGCCTCGATCCGCACAAGGTCCTTGACGTAATCAATTCTGGATCGGGCCAGAATAGCGCTTCCTTGTCGAAAATTCCTAACTCCATAATGAAGGGAAGTTTCAATCTACAGGCACCATTACACATTATAGAAAAAGATGCATTCTTATGGCGGATGGAATCAGAACGCCTAGAAGTGCCGCAAGGGGTTGGAAGTGCAACCTATCAAACCATCCAACAAGCCCTAGCGATGGGGCTACGGGACGGCGACTTAAGCGAGATCGTCAAGGTTGTTGAACGCGCAGCTGGGACAAAAATCCTGAGTTTCGATACCTAATATATTTTAGTTGGGCAGATAACATGAAAACATTCAATTGCCGAAAGTTTCTTGGTTTGACTTGTAAGCTGATCCAAAAAAATAGCGTAGGTAGGTTACATCCGAAAACAAATTTACGGACAAGCGGGTCTATACGAGGACCTATTTTGACGAGGGCCTATTTTGGCCGATTAGCTTTAAGATCCCAGCCTTGATAACAAACTGTCACGCCGCCACTAACATCACATTTTCTAACATGGTCAGCCCGCACAAAAACAACATACCCATTTGTAAAGTTTGGAAAAATTTTTAGTTTGTATTCGGAATCATAAACCCAAGCTGCCGCGGTTAATGCCCCAACCGTTGTCACTAATACCAGCGTCCAGTAGTATCTACCGCGCATAAATCTGCTCACCCCTCAACAAATTCACTCTCCATTTATCAAATAGCTTAAATAGGCACACAAAAACATTCAGGTAATGCTTTTCAACTAAAATATTCAAAACCTACTGTAAGCTATTGCTAAATATTAACATTAGCTATTTTGCACTTAATCTCCTTCTTTATTCTCCCCCTCGCCGGGTATTTCTTCTATGGACTGATCCTTTAAGATCTGGTCCTCATTCATTTCCTCACCGCAGCCCTGCTCTTGCCCTGGTTGGGCCTCAACTACATGTTCTTCCCGCGGCTGCTCAAGTATTTCACCATCGGGAAGGTTTGGATTTTCGTATCGGGTATATAGGGTTTGGGTCCGCTTATCTGTCTTAGTTCTTACCAGATACTCTTTCGCCATCTTGTTGCTAACGAGAAAAGTCAAAACATAATTATGCGAAAATTTTCCCAAACAGTATCTTCTTCCAACATTCTTTGCCAGAATATGCTGTATTTCTTCGTATGAAAGAAATTCTTTATTCAATAGCTCATTCGCTATGATTTCTGCCCGCTCTCTAATCCATCTTTCTTTTGCGTCCTGGAAGAACGTCACCATCTCATCACAAAACTCAGGCGTGATTGGTGTGTCGATTGTGGTGTCAAGATTACTGCCGTGATCTCTAAAATTATAGGCAATACCCTTAGCGCTCGCACTGAATTTGGCCTCAACCAGGTGTTTATCTTCAAAACCATAAACGCAACCAAGAAGAAATGACTGTGTGGGTGCTATACCGCGTGTGCGGCAGTGTATCCCTTTGTACCAAGTTGATTTTGGCCATTCGAACGAAACCGAATATTCAGAAGCAAATCCTCGTTGAAGGTATGACTCCGCAAACTTTTCCATTCTAAAACTCCCGTTATTAGGCCGCCTCCTAAATAAAACCTTCTGTAACCCATCTATCAGATGCGCACTTAGATCTATCTGTTTTCTTGATCCAATATGATGTTTATAGCACACCAAATAACAACAAATATCCTAACACATTCTATTTTCTAAACGGTTTAGACTTTGTTTATTTTGCATTATCCACTCACACTAATATTACGACACCTCTTAATTCTAAGGAGCCAACCTACTGCTCGGTATCGGTTCCATTGCCGTTTGTTTAAAAATCCTTACCCCGTCATTTTAAGATTTCCACCATAGTGGGCAGCAAGCTCAGCGCCTAAGTATTGAGCAACTCGCTGCATCGCAAAACTACCGTATCGGTTTTCCGCATCGGAGTTATAGTTGGTGTTAGTATTAATGTCATAGCAATAGTGATTGCCAATATCATCAGTTACAAATTCAAAACCAGCCACATCAAGTCCTTCATTTTCCATGACGGCCCTCATTTTTGGAAGTAAGGACCCACCCGCATCAGTATTCTGAAAATTATCAATGATACTAAAAGGAAACCTCTCATCTCCCTCAGTCGCACAAAAACCACCATCTAGGGCGCAAACATCGGCAGGGCAAAGTTCAAACCCATTTGAAGCATCCACTTTAACCGCATAAAAAAACTCACGGCCTATAAACTCAACTCTAGTAATAGAACTATCCGGCGCATTAATATATTGCTGAACAAGGGTTAGCCCGTCGACAGAATCTTCAAATGATGAGCTATTAATATGCTCGATTGCAGCCTCTTCTGACTTCAGTAATTGAACACCAAGCCCCTTGCCTGCACGGTTATGCTTTGTAATCACATCATCAAGAGGCAGAGCCTTATATGCTTTGACAATATCTTCGCGCGATGAAACCGCAAAAGTCTTTGGTGTTGACAAACCGACCCGCTCCAACGCGGCATACTGAACTAATTTTGAAATTTCTAAATTGAGTGCTCTCCGGCCATTCAGCGTAGGCCTGCCTTGGGACTCAAGCCATGCCAAAATTCCGGTAGTCATTTCAGGAGCAAACCGGTTTCCGCGGGTATGAGACGAAGCGCTCATTCGATTGTAAAAAATACCATTCGGGGCAGGAACAGAAAGGTCAAAAATAGCTGATGAGGTATCCCAATCGTGATAAGGAATTTGGTAACCTTCAAGCGCAGAGAACAGTGGTGCCGTCCATTCCGCATTTTCATGGATAATATAGACGCTAGGAGTTTGTGATTTCGTTTGAGTAAACATACCCACCCCAACAAATTTGTTACCGTGTAAGATGTAGCCCTCAGCAAGGCAATATGAAGGCTTGGAAACTTTGAAAACAAAACTAGCAACAGTTATCCAAATTTTCCCGTATTAAATAACGCCAATAATCCGAGTCCCACAATGCCGTACCCAATAATAGAGAAAAGAATAGTTAAATAACCGATTATCAAACCGGCAAGAGCAATACCATAGCCGGTTTGAGATCCATTGCTATGGCGAACTTGGTATCTTGCTATATGCCCACAAACGATCGCACCTACTTGAGCTATGATAGGAATAACAAAATTAGTAAGGATGCCAAGCAACGAAATAGTCAAAGATATAGCAGCTAACAAGTTGATTTTTGGATTGGTGATTTTCACTTCCAATTGGTTTTTATCTTCCATTAAAACCTCAATTCCAGGCAAATTAACAAAAGGTGTCAACTTACGTTTTCAACTGTGTTGGTATATAATATTTGGCGCAGCTAGACAAAGCCTCACATCCGTAAAATCAAACAGACAAAAGCTCTACAGGCGCCGCTTTAGTCCTACCGGATACTTCTCCATCTTCAGGCTCTATGGTTGCCTTTTTAAAACCGCATTTGCTACACTTCACTTCCTCTGCAAATGCGGTTACATGAGTAAAAGCTCCACCCCGTTTGGTGCGGGCAGCCTCGATAGCCTGATCGATAGGCATAAGACGTATCGTACCGCACCAACGGCAGGTAATGCGTAGGTCCAGCCTCTTTTCGCGGTAATCGCCTAATGTTTCTTTAATGTCCACTGCAGCATTATAAATGAGAACATTTAGAGAACAAACAAAAAACTTCTGATTTTGGATCTTTAAATAAATAAATCTGTACGAAGTAAGAGCAGCCATAGGTATTAGGAATACCGGGTAGAGTTAAAAGCTCGCTAGATAAGCTCCGCATAATATTAAAACATTAAGAACCAACACAAACGAGTCGCATTAAAATGCTTCAGTATTCCCGTCACTGCCTCTCGATTAGAAACTTCAATTTCACAAAATGTCCTTTATTTTTTTCGCCAGCTCCAGGTACCGTCACAGCCCGTAAAACTGGATTTATGAGGTGGGGTATATTCACCTTCACCTGTCAAGATGCTCAAAGTACCCTCGCTCTCACCAATATAATCCCCACCATCTAAATCAACAGCATATGTGCCATCCACATCCACTTCTCCAGTAATCTCGAATTCTCCAGAAGTACCGTTCGACATCATATTACCTGTAATTTGACTATTTTTTATTTTAGCAATGAAAGTGATATCACCAGAACACAGTGTCTTATATGTGACATGCCACAAACCGTCATAAATATTATTACCTGGTTTTTTTTGTACAAAAGAAGAATCACTTGCATTCACTAAACCCGCAAAAAACATCATAACTAGACATATACCGAAGAATAAGTTTTTCATAATTAAGCCAATAATCCGTAAGAGTTTAGGGTCATTGTTATCCTGTAATGCGATGATAAAAAAGTTTCCGGTTTAACACTAAAAGCCTCCTTTGGCGATCCAAAGGAGGCTTTTCTCGCGAGAAAATGGGCGCCAAGCTAGCGCAGCAACTATTTAATACGACTCAAAAAATCTTTTTTTTTGGTTTGATCAAAGGCCAACTAGTTGCTTCTAGCGTGTTTTGCAAAGCCTTCGATAAATTCACGCTTGCTAACTAAACCATCAGCACCTGGCTTCAACTTTTCAAAAGATTTAACCTTAGCGGAAGCAGGTGACGCGTCAAACTCAGATTTTGATACCTTACCATCCTTATTAGCATCGGTTTTATCGAAATAACTTTTTGCTTCTCCCTTAGAAACACCGTGTGAATGTGGTGCGCCGCCGCAGCTACCAGCGTAGACCGGTGCAATTGAGAATAGTGCCATAGATAGTGCAATTACGAGTATCTTCATAACAATAACTCCAAAATGAATATTACTTAAAATACGTATGCTGCCCGCTTCCGGATCGGTCGAGAAAGAAATAAATTTTGTGCGTACCGCAAGCAAGGCAGACTCATTTCAACTGAAGACAATTCCGCGGTACCGTAAAATACAATCCACCGCAATAATCCCATTAGGTCTGCAAGATAAACACTATTCCGCAGCTAATTTTTGAGCATCCATTGCGGCCAAGACTTTTGGAGGGGACATAGGAAGGTCGCCCATACGCCTCCCAATTGCATTTTCGACAGCGATAGCAACAGCCGCTGGCGCAGGAACTAGAGGAGGCTCACCAACTCCACGAACACCGTATGGGTGTTTTGGATTAGGCACCTCCACAATAAGTGTATCAATCATTGGGACATCCGAGGCAACAGGCATGCGATAGTCTAGAAAACCAGTATTGAGCAACCGACCATTATCGTCATAAATATATTCTTCATTCAACGCCCAACCTATGCCCTGAACCGCCCCACCTTGCATCTGTCCCTCAACGTAATCCGGCGATATAGCCCGTCCAGCATCTAAAATGACCGTGTGCCGAACTGGTGAAGTCCCACCGGTCTCAGGATCAATTTCAATATCACTAATTTGTGCGCAAAATGATGCACCTGCACCTTTTGCATTTATCTCAGAGTGCCCAGCAATTGGACCAACAGTTCCGGGGGCCATTTTTGCGAGCTGTTTGAGGCTAAACGGTTTCAATTTACCCGCATATTTATCTGCGGGAAGCGCCTCACCAGAGTCCCACCGAACCTCCTCTACTGAAATTTCCCACTTAAAAGCTGCTAAAGAACATAATTTTTCAATGATTTCCCGAGTAGCGTTTACAACTGCCATTCCAGTTGCATACGTGGTCCTGCTACCCGCTGTTAAATGATTATACCCGAGCGAAGCCGTGTCAACCACCGCTGGCTTTACAAGCTCAATATCAATACCCAATTCCTCGGCTGCCATTGCCCTCATAGACGACCGCGAACCTCCGATATCGGGCGTTCCCAAAGCTAAAGTTAATGTGCCGTCATCCAACAAATTAGCACTGGCGCTACTTAACCCACCTCCATGCAACCAATAACCGAGTGCAAATCCGCGACCTTGGTTTTTCTTCAATGGTGCATTGTAGTGGGGATGATTTTTTGCAGCCTCTAGGACTTCAATACAACCGATACGGCCATGCTTTGTCCCCATAAGGGAGGTATCGCCCTCTTTGACAGCATTCTTGAGCCTCATCTCGACTGGATCTAATCCAAATTCAGTTGCTAATTCATTAATTACGGCTTCAGCCGCCCAAGTAGCCATTGGGGCTCCGGGGGCCCTATAGGCTGCAGCTTTTGGACGATTGACGCACACGTCGTGGCACGCCGTTCGAGCATTAGGAATTTTGTAAGGAGAGAAAAAACTATCTGTGGCTCGAGCAACCGGCCCCCCCTTAAAAGCTCCCGCTTGATACCAAATCTCTGCGTCAGCAGCGACTAGTGTACCATCTTTCTTTGCTCCGATTTTAATACGGCACACGGAGCCAACCGTAGGACCTGTGGCGCGCAAAACCTCACCGCGCGTCATAACACTGCGAACTGGCCTGCCAGTTTTCATAGAGAGAAGAATTGCTGCGGGTTCGTGGTATATGGTGGTTTTGCCTCCGAAACCACCTCCGATTTCTGATGCGGTTACCCGAAATTTACTCATATCCAAATTTAAGAGCCTGCTCAATAGAGTGCGCGCAACAAAGTGACCCTGCGTTGAGGTCCATAATTCTACCGCACCATCCTCAGATGAAGATGCTACACAGGCAAGCGGCTCAATATAACCTTGGTGAACAGGCTGTGAAGAAAATTCTCTCTCAATTACCAAATCTGAATTCTCAAACCCCTGTTCTAAATTACCCTGCTCACCCCCAAGGGTACGAAAGAGGTTAGATGGCTCTTTGGGCTTTGGCTCTAACCCAAGCGTAAACTGGTGTTCGTGCAGGATAGGGGCCCCAGCCTGGGCTGCCTCATAGGGATCGAGAACATGTGGCAAAATTTCATATTCGACTTTTATTTTCCGAACCGCACGCTTAGCTATGGACTCGGTTGTAGCTGCTACAGCAGCGACAGCGTGTCCATCATACAGTACTTTCTCTCGGGCCATAATATTACGGGATAAATCATGAAAATCACTTACCGCAGGGCCAAAGGGCGGCTTTGCTGGCGGATGGTCGGGTACGTCTTTGTGGGTAACTACTGCTTTGACACCTTTCATAGCTTCAGCGTCTGATGTATCGATCGAAAGGATTCTCGCGTGTGCATGCGGGCTGCGCAACATTCTCATATGCAGCATTCCGGGCAAAACCATGTCGTCGCCATATCTGGCCCGCCCTGTAACCTTATCAACGCCATCTGGACGCCGCGTATTATTGCCAACCCAGCGATAGTTTCCGCCGACAACTCCGCTTTTTTGATTATCGCTCATTTATTTGCCCTCATCTCCGCTGCAGCATCAAGCACTGCACGGATAATTTTGTCATAACCAGTACACCGGCACAAATTGCCAGCCAAACCAAAACGAAGCTCCGTTTCGGTGGGGTCAGGATTTTTTTCTAAAAACGCTTTAGCTTGCGTTATGATACCCGGGGTACAAATACCGCATTGAAGCGCAGCATGGTCGAGGAATTTTTGCTGAAGTGGGTGCAGGGTGCCACCCTGTGCCATACCCTCAACAGTCTCAATCTCAGCACCATCAACCTCAACACCGAGAACTAAGCATGAATTAACGGAGCGACCATTCATTATGACCGTACATGCTCCACAATCGCCAGTTCCACAACCATTTTTTGTGCCAGTCATATGGAGTTCTGACCTCAGCACATCCATCAGCGTATTGTGCGTATCACAATTAAACTCTGTCTCATCGCCATTAATAGTAGTTGTCACGGAGTGTTTAGCCATTTTGTTTTTGTGCCCTCTCCCAAGCAATAGCCGCCGTCCGCCGAACTAATACTCCAGCTACTTTTGTTCTATACTCTATTGTGCCTCGCTTATCATCAATCGGATTGCACGCATCTCTTGCGGCCTTATCCAATTTCTCAAGCGTGACGTCATCCAGCTTGCTTCCCAAAAGCGCATCTATAGCATCCTTTACAAGCAATGCCGTAGGGGCTACCGCACCTAATGCGACGCGCGCGGACGCGCATGTCCCATCTTCATTTAGAGACACAGAAACGCCAGCACCCACCACCGCAATGTCCATCTCTGTTCGAGGAATAAAACGAAGATAAGCATCGCCAGAGCGCTTTGGCGGCACCGGCAACACCAATGAAACAACAAATTCGTTAGCCTCAAGAGCAGTTCTGCCAGGTGCTTTCGGGAATTCCTCTGCTGGTATTTCCCTGACACCCTGAGGGCCTGCAACCACTATCTTTGCCCCGGATGCTATTATCGCTGGAACACTGTCTGCTGCTGGCGAAGCATTACACAGATTACCACCAATTGTAGCCCTTCCCTGCACTTGCCATGATCCAATCAGTTCGACAGCCTCGATTACTCCCGGCCACATTGCCGCTAATTCTTCGTTTTCTCCTAATTCGGCTCCCGTCATGGCAGCACCAATTTTTACGTAATCAGGCGTAATTTCAATCCTTCTAGTTTCGTCAATGCGTTTAATGTCCACAATTAAATCTGGATCGATCATTTCCTCACGAATTTGAACTAACAAGTCTGTGCCACCTGCAAGCACTTTAGCGCCGGCGACTTCTGACAACAAACCGATGGCTGCATCAACCGTATTAGGTGCCTCGTAACGTAATCCTGCCACTTTTAACTATCTCCCACTTTGTTCCGACACTCAGTCGAAATTTGGCTTTTAAGTCCTACAATTGCCTGCCATAATTTATTCCACCTAGAAAAAACTTTCCACTTAAGAATGGTGCCATGGCCATCAACTTATTCTGCTCTCGTATAAGTTGAAATACTACTATTCATTAACTTTTCAAGCCAGACAACCCGTGACCAAAGCGCATTTAAAGGGGCACCGCTGGTAATCAGATCCCACACCTCGTTTGGAAATCAAAACTATTAAAGTTTTAACAACCGTGATCAAAGGATGAACTTTCAATGTAAGCAGAAATTTTCAAAGTAACGTGCTCTGCTCCCTCCAAATTCGAAAACCCGGCTATCCTTATTTCGATTTCATCACCCAAATGCCATCCCACTTTTTGGGATTTTTCTTTTTCATTATTTCGCAGCGTTCAATGTATGTTTTAGATAATTTATCGCTTGGATTAGCCTTCAAACACTCCTTAAAGGATTTAATACCTTTATTCCAATCTCCCGATTTAAAAGAAATACGCCCTTCATTAAAATGGTTAACTGTATCCATAAGATTTGGAAAGCTATTTTGATTGTGGTAATCTAAAACCTCTCTAACTCCCACAGGCTCCGTTTTTCCTTTGACAATCACATCATCGATGTATCTGATTTGGTAAGTGCCTTTCAATTTTTTAAACGTGAAATCGCTAATTAAAATGCGCGCAGAATACGCCTTACAAGCGCTTTCAAGACGAGCTGCAAGATTTACGCCGTCTCCAATCATCGTATAATCCATTCGCTTTGAAGACCCTATATTTCCAGACACCACATTGTCCGTGTTAAGCCCCAAGCCCATATCCACCGCCATTTTGCCTTCTTTTTCGCGGATTTCATTCCACTCCCACAGTCTTTTAATCATATTTACACCCGCACGTACTGCACGATCTTCATCATCGTCATGTGCAACAGGTATTCCAAACCCGGCCATGATGGCATCGCCGATAAATTTATCGACCATCCCCCCCTGCTCACTGATTGCCTCAACCATTATATTAAAGTACTCATTAAGAAGAGAAACTGTTCCTTGAGCCCCTAGGCTTTCCGTTATCGTCGTGAAACTTCGTACGTCCGAAAAGAGTAACGTAACTTCAGTCTCCTGGCCTCCCATTATGTCCGCGCCTTTGTCCATTAGTTGGTCGGCAATCCCCGGATCTATGTACCTCGACATGGTGGACTTCATACGCTTTTCTTGAGAGATATCTTCA
>MDTC01253513.1_pt1 | contig 10038 bp, 8 predicted proteins | sample 811181 | NCBI WGS metagenome assembly MDTC01 (sample SAMN05326644, study PRJNA326480) | marine metagenome | isolation source: seawater | place: Pacific Ocean: North | collected 2011
ATCATGGCCGATGATCATGCCTCTAGAGCCATTAGCTGCTATGGGGCTGGAATCAACGAAACTCCAAATATTGATCGAATTGCCGATGAGGGTATTCGCTTGAATCACTGTTATGTTACCAACTCGATTTGTACCCCAAGTCGGGCTGCTATTCTTACAGGCACTTACAACCATGTAAATTGTGTCTTCACACTACAAACACCTATCAATAATAGAATGCCGAATGTTGCAAAACATCTGAGGACTGGAAACTATCAGACTGCAGTCATAGGGAAGTGGCATTTGGGTGAGGGAAAGGATCACGAACCTACAGGATTTGATTTTTGGTCCGTGTTACCTGGTCAGGGAGAATATTTTGATCCTTACATGATTGAGATGGGCAAAACCATTGAAGTTCCAGGTTATGCGACAGATATTATCACAGAAAAAAGCCTAAACTGGCTCAAAACACGAGATACTGAGAAACCATTCTTCTTGATGTGCCTTCACAAAGCTCCCCATCGTGAATGGGAACCCCATCCAAAAAACAGGGGGCTCTATCAAGCTGACATAGCGGTCCCTGAAACTTTTGATGACAACTATAAAAATCGTGCTCAGGCTGCCAAAGAAGCCAAAATGAGAATTAAAGATGACATGAAGTACTCGGACTTGGGACTCGTTCAACCCGAAGGCGGCTCTGAAGTTGGGGAACGGACAGGAATCGGCAGTATTAATCGAAAAATCCCCAACCCCTCTGATGTCAGTAGTCTTCGATTAATTGATAAAGAGACTGGAGAGATCTTTGCTTTTCAAAGCCGCGAAGAGCTTAGTCAGTTCAAATACCAACGTTATCTCAAGCGCTACTTACGTACCATTCATTCAATTGATGAAAGCGTTGGTAAAATCCTGGATTACCTTGATGATACTGGGCTGGCTGAGAGTACTCTTGTCATCTACACATCCGACCAAGGATTCTTTCTTGGTGAACATGGCTGGTATGACAAACGATTCATGTATGAAGAATCTTTTCAAATGCCTCTTCTTGCACGTTTCCCAGCTGAAATTCCAATGGGTTCAGTGTGTGAAAATGTTTGCTGTAATGTCGATTTTGCACCGACATTTCTTGATTTTGCAGGTCTTTCTATTCCAAGTTACATGCAAGGAAGCAGTCTTCGTCCACTGTTTCGTGGAGAAGTTCCAGAGGATTGGGCTGAGATAGCTTATCATCGTTATTGGATGCATCGAGACCCTGATCATAATGCGTATTCTCATTACGGAATTCGTAATCAACGCTACAAACTAATTTATTGGTATAATGAAGGGTATGATCTGCCGGGAACAAATCACGGTGGAGAAGACCGTGAATGGGAACTTTTTGATTGTGAGAAAGATCCTTTGGAATTGTTTAACTGTTATTCACAACCTGAGTATCAAGAAGTTGTCAAAAAAATGAAAATTGAACTTCTGAAGAAGATGATGGAAATAGGGGATGAACCAGAGCATCTATGACAATCCTATTCCGAAAAGCTAAATTGAAGTAAGACATTCAATGGTTTTTTCCAGTGTTAAAATCGTTCCAATTTTGGCATCAATTTTCCCTGATATTTCAGTCTTTCACACAGTTCCCATAGAGCAATTCTATTGGAGTCATATTTGAGAAGTTTTTGTGCTTCGATTGCATCACACCAACAATAATCACTATGCTCTGATGATAACGTAGGTTCCCCTTCGACTTCTACTGAGAATGCATATTCTGGAATAACCAGCAGTTGAGTGGGCCAATGCTTGTGATCATTGAAAATTATTTTTGGCAGGGTACACATTGAATCCAGTTGCAGCCAGTTTTTGCCAACTAGTGCTGTTTCCTCATTCAATTCTCTTTTAGCAGCTTCCAGAGAAGTTTCAGCATCTTCCCCACCACCAGATATTGGCTGCCAGAAGCCAATATCTCTTCTTAAACACACTAGAAAAAGAACCGTTTCATCCTTATGTTTATAAGGAAAGACCAAAACTTGAAATGGTGCTCTCAATTATTTCTCCAATCACATTCAAGTGATTACTTTTTGAGCTGTGGTGCTTGACTGCAAAGGTGCAAAACGTTTTAAAATTTACTTCACAAAAAAACTGAAGCTTCAAGTAACAAAAATATCAGGCACTTTTCACAGATGTTTTCTCAAAAAAAGATTATTTTGAGATGGTCCAATTTTGAGTCAGCCTTCCTTCAAAATTTAAGATGATCAGACTTCGTTATGAGTCGTTTGAGAAAGATAATTTTCCAAAAATTGATCAGGGAAATCATGAGATGAGCGTCAAGATTAAATTGTGGGTCTTTGCTAAAGTTACTTCTCCAGTCAATACTTTTTCACCGAATATATATGTATGAACTTAACGGTTTCTCCAGTTCCCATTAAGAAATATCACTGCCTGTAGGCAGCAACACCTTAGCTTTTCAGCTCTTAGGTACGTTCATCTATTCGTGATCGGCAGATCGCAAAAAGTAATTTCCCTTCTTAGCAAATCAGGAAATTCCTTTAAATCAGAATTTCTTGAAGAATCTAAAGTGATACTCCTCAATGGAAAACCTATTGGCGCGCATATGACCGATTGTGGGGATGTTGTAAAGAACACATGCCAGGTATTAATTGATGCCAAGAGATTTTTAAGGAAGGGTTAAATGGGGCAGTTGGTCAACAAGGTTAATCAAAGCAGGTAGCAAGCTACTGCAACGAAAACACCCTAATACTTCATATGCGATGAACTGAAGATTTGGTCAATTCCTATCAGCAAATAATCGAAAATGTTGGCTATTTTATGATTTTCAAATTGTAAATCTCTTATTTAGTATGAGATAAGCGTTCTATATCTCTCACCAATCAACTCAAATTTATAAATTATTTCAATAACTTTAATACTGGTTTGTTTGGTCCTCGCTGAAATCTGTGAAACAATGTTTTCTGAAAACTATGCGGTCACAACTCAGGTTAAAGTTTTAACGAAAAGAACACTGATAGAAAGCGTTTCATGGCAATACCCATTAAGCTCTTCCACATACCTTCTCCCCTTACCGATTACTTAAGTTGATACATTTCTCTTCACCTGTGCAATCACACTGACGGCATACAAGAAATCAGAGTATCATTGACAAACAGATCCACTCATCACTCTTGTCGAACAGCTTTCTCCCCACACTTAATCATCCAAGAAATCTATCTCATATCCACTTAAAATACCCCAGAAACGCTAGAAAAATCAAAGCAGTGCAACACATTGAGCAGAAAAAGATTTTCACCAAAAATTATACATTGGCAAGATTGGCGTTGAGGAAGTACCTTCGCATCACTAAAAGTGAAGGAATGAGAATGGGAGAGTGCTATAACTGAGTAGATTAAAAAAACAAAAATTACTTTATTTGTACCAATGATCAAACTCATGTCACAGCACAACTGGATTCCATGTTTAACATTATTACCTTACGAAATCATCCCACTAAGCCTATTCTGGAAGTTCTGGCCCTATCTCAGGGTTCTTATACCAACCTCAGTAACTTAATCTGATTTTCAGGAGATACTTTGGATTCTTTGACACAAGCTGTCTTAGGTGGTGCTGTCACCTATGCCGTTTTAGGTCGACCCCTTGGCAGACGTGCCGCACTTTATGGGATGGTCTTGGGGACCCTGCCTGATCTTGATGTGCTGATTGATTTTGGTGGTCCAGTTGAGAACATGACTCACCACCGAGGATTCACTCACTCATTTTTGGTGCAAGCTTTAGTGACCCCGCTTTTCGCCCTTCTTTTATCCCGATTACCCTTCGGCCGTGATACGTCTTTAATCCGATGGTATATCGCAGTGTATCTGTCTTTCACCACCCATTCACTAGCTGATTTTTTCACAGTTTATGGCACACAGATCTTCTGGCCATTGACTGATCACCCATTTGCACACTCAATTTTATTTATCGTGGATCCAGTCTACACTGCCCCACTGTTTATAGCCGTAATCAGTGCATTGTTGATGCATGACCGAGATCGAGCCTTAAAACTCAATACCTTCATGTTAGTGCTCTCCACACTCTACCTCTTATGGAGCACCGGAGCCAAGTGGGTAATTGATAATCGCATTCAAGAGGCACTGGCCAAACGTGGCATTTCAGCTCAAGTTTTCGAGTCTACTCCGGCACCGCTAAATACCCTATTATGGCGTGGAGTCGCAGTGGAAGAAGATCAATACTTCGAAATCTGGGCATCTATCTTTGATAATGTGGATCAGATTCAGATCCGTGGGTTTCCTCAAAACAAAGAAATACTTTCTTCCATTGTGGACCATCCGAAGATTGAGCGCCTTCGCTGGTTTACCAAAAATCAATATAAGGTATGGCGATCAAATGACCAGATCATTATCTCTGATCTTCGGATGGGAGTTGAGGGAGCTTATGTATTCAATTTTGAAGTTGGTCGTCAAATCAACAATCAAACAAATATCGGCAGTTTTCAACAAATTCAACAGAGGCTTGATTTAAACGGATTGTACTCTGTTTGGGCTCGGATTTTCGATCCAACAGTAAGCGTGTCCAATCCTGATTAGGCTAGCCCTAACCTCTGTCAGGTCGATGGAAAGCAAATAAAATAAACTGTGGGAGAATACATTGTTTTGAGAAATTAAGAACTCGTTGCATCAGACAACCCTCCAAAACATTTCCACTTAGTTGATGTGAATTCGAAATCCTATGACCTACTGATCTGCACTCAAAACCCATGTTTACGTAAGCTGATGCTTTCAATCATGGTGGGTTTGTCATCCGACAATCTAAGATTACAGAATAAACTAGTCTATTTCTCCCCCAGACTTCCTCCCCAATTGTCCACCCTGAGGATATAGTCTGATTGACATAGAGAATCATTGACAGAGTGTCTAGTTCTCAAGCTCATAGGAAATTCTCAAAGAAAGAAGTCCTGCTCAGATCATCCAACAAAAAGTTCGAATATATTATTGGGTTTTTAATCATCGCTTTGCATTGCTTAGCCAGCCTCTAATTTCTGGCCTGCCTCAGTCCAAATTTAAAGATCAGTTAATCAGTATTTAACTAATGCCAAGATTACAAAGTCATTTCCATGATCCAGGGGTACAGATAAAATCAATAATACTATTCAATTCAAAATATTAGGTTGGACCCTGCTTTCTATTCAAAAACCTGTGGGGACTTTTCAATCTGAGACCGTTAGGCCAAAGGGCCTTACACAACAGAAGCAGTTTTTTGAGATATCAGATCTTTGTTTATCTGACATACTACATAAAACATCATTCTAGTATCATTGTGTGTCTATTTTAAGAGTTAACTGGCCAAATCCGCTTTTGGGGGAGTGTAATACTGAGATTGCCAGAATTAAAGAATGACTACTTTCTTAACAGCATCTATGGTCGAAACCATCATCCCATATCAAGTAGTTTCAAAGTTAAGCTTCCCACAGAGTTAGCCAGCGATATTCATTGATGCAAAAAGAAAGTCAGCAATTTTATTGTGCTGTCCAAGCACCATCTATCGGTATAGCCATTCCGGTGACACTGGCAGCTGCCTCACTCATTAGATAGAGACATAAACAACCAATTTGTTCAGGAGTCACGAAAGTCTTAATAGGTTGACGCTCCTGAATTAGGACATTTACTTCTTCCTCAAAGCTTCTACCACTAACTGCTGATCTGGCATGTATCTGGGCTTCCACTAGAGGTGTTCTAACCCATCCTGGACATATTGCGTTGACGGTAATTCCATCAGCTGCGCATTCAAGAGCGATTGTTTTAGTTAGACCCACAACACCATGTTTTGCAGAGACATAGGCAGATTTATTTGCAGATGCAACCAAACCATGAACAGACGAAATATTGATGATACGCCCAAAGCCACAGCTTCGCATACCATCAATCACTGAGGCAATGGTATGGAAATGTGCTGTCAAGTTTATGGCTAATACATCATCCCATTTGGAAATTGGAAATTTTTCGATTGGTGCTACGTGTTGAATACCTGCATTATTGATCAACACTTCGATTGGGCCCATTGAGCATTCGGCAGTGGACATCATTTTTCTGATTGCGTCCCCATAACGCATGTCGGCATCAAAATAATGAACACTAGCAGCACCCAAAGCAGTCAATTTCTCACTAATTGCAAGTGTGGCTTCAAGGTCAGCTATGCCATTGAAAGCTATATGATGCCCCTCAGAAGCAAGAGTTTGCACAATTCCATATCCAATACCACTTGTGGCACCAGTGATAAAAACATTATGAGCTTTCATTTAGCAACCTTATTAATGCGATACATTCAAACTTAAAAACTAAGTCTGATCAACGTGAATGAGGAGTTATTGGGAAAGCCTTGCTAACAGCAATCAGTCATGTGTAGATTCAATACATAAATACTACAATCTACAGGCCACACAGGATTCAAAGAAGAATTGAGCGATGCCCCCTTTTGGACTGAGGTAAGTTTAAATGCTATTTGTTCTTTGTTCCTGCTCTAATCTAAATTGAGGAGAAAGTGATGGCTGAAATGTAGTAATTTGAAATAAAATTAAATATCTGTTTTCAAATTATTTTTGGCCCCTAATCACTTATCAAATAGGTTATAAATGGATTTAAGTGAAGAAATATAAGAATTTAATGACCCAGATTATAAAATGCTCACTGGAGTTGGAACAGTTACATAGTATTGACATATTAAACTGATTTATAAAATTTTGAGAATTTACCATGTAATTCCCTCAACTCTAACTTTTAAAAAAAATAATGACTAAATAAAAATTCCAAGCTAGTTTCTCACTTTAAAATAGGATGCTTATTCTTAAGAAGCCTAAAATATTTTTTAAAAAAGCAAGCATCAAATTTTTTTAAGGGGAACCTATCTGAATAGGTTTAGTTAATTTAATCTAAAAATAACGAAAAATATCTAACTCATTATCCAAGAGATAATAATCCTTTTTCATTCTTATAAATAGGAAAGATAAATTGTGAGTGATGATTTAGTTTATTCAAGTGAATTGGGTGACCTGAGAAAACATAAATCTAAAATACCAGAAAATGATTCTGAAGTTGATGAGTCTTCTCTGCAACTTTTTGTTCGGCGTTTGACTTCTGGTAAAGGACGAACTGTGATTGAAATCAAGGGACTTCCAACTAATAAAATTTGGTGTAGGAAACTTACCAAAGATTTAAAGAAAAATATTGGTGTTGGTGGTGCATACAAAAATGAATTTATTGAAATTCATGGTGAGAATTATGAGCAAGTAACAAATTTTCTTAAGTCTAAAAAAATTGCTTTTAAAAAAATTGGTGGATAACAATTAGCCTTTTACAAAAAAATATTATCCTTGGTAAATTCCTATATTTTTTAAAAAATAGATTTAAATCAATAAAATATCTAGTGTGGATTTTACTCAGATCAACTGAAAATTTATTTTTTTATTGAATTATCAATAATTCTATTATCTTGTTAGTTGTTACATTAGACAATAACTATTAGGGTATGAATGTTTTTACAATTAATCATAAAATATTGGCCCAAAAAAATTTAAATTTCTGGGTAACTGCTTCTGCAACAGATCAAGCTGTCAACTTTAAAAAAATCCTCAATGAGAAAAAAATTTCTTTTGTCACTTCCATTTATGTTCTTTGCCACTTAGATGTATAGTTCCAAGCCAGAAGATCTGGGAAAACTCCGAAGTTCAAGAAATTGTTCCAATTGTGACCTTAGTGGAGCAAATTTTTATGAGGCTGATCTTCAGGACGCTAATCTTAGTGGGGCTATTTTTCACCTTGCAAACCTCAGAAGACCAAACTTGAGAGGTGCTGATCTGAGTAGTGCCATGCTGTTTAGAGTTGATTTATTCGGAGCTGACCTGATAAATGCCAATCTAAAAGGAGCTAAATTTTGCAATACTATTCTTGCCCTGGGGTCTATTGCCATCAAAGATTGTTGACTGCTGCTAGCGAGTAAAGTATCCATTCTGATTTTGAAAACGTACAGCTTGTCATTCATCGAAACTAGAAAGAGTTTTTTTGATTCCAACTATTAATGAGTCAGTTTGTGGTGATGGTAAATTTGTTCAATGTGAAGCTGAATTGAGTGCTACTTTCCAAGCCAATTAGAAAATTTATTTGACCTCATTGTTTTTAGTTACCTACTCGAAAATCTGAAAAAACATTTTAGAAGAAAAATATGACCTCCAGTCCAATTATGACAACCATCGATTTTGAAAAAGAAGGTAAACAAACTGGTTACCTCAGACTTCCTCATTCAGTGCATCGATCAGCCTACGGCTGGATTCCGTTTCCAGTAGCTTGTATCAGAAATGGAGAGGGGCCGACCGCACTTCTCCTTGCTGGCACTCATGGTGATGAATATGAAGGACAGGTAACCCTTTCAAAATTGATTTATGAACTGGAACCCAAAGATATCAGCGGCAGAGTGATCATCCTTCCGATGCTCAATTTTCCAGCAGCCAAAGTGGGGCTCCGAACCTCACCAATTGACGATCTGAACCTGAATCGGGTTTATCCAGGAGACCCTGAGGGGTCTCCAACTCTGGTGATTGCACATTATGTAGAATCAGTATTGATGCCAATGGCTGACTATGGATTGGATCTTCACAGCGGAGGATCTTCATTGCATTATGTTCCAAGCGCGGTTGGAGCCCTTGAGACCGATACAAAACGTCTGCAGGAATTGCAAAGGCTGATGAAAGTATTTGGGGCCCCCTATTCCTTTTTCTTTCCCGGCGGCCATGCTTCTGGCACCTCAGGCAATCATGCTGCACGGCGCCAAAACTTATTGATGTTCGGCACTGAAATGGGAGGAAGTGGGACCATTACCGCTGAGTGCTTGAAAATTTGTGAAGAGGGAACTCGTCGTTTTCTTGCGGAGATTGGAGTTCTACAAAACATCAGGGTAGCTACAATTGAAAAAGAATCACGGATGCTTCACGCACCAGACTTTTCTTTCTTTTGCTATTCAGATGGTGAGGGTCTATTTGAACCCGCAACTATGCTGGGAAGTGAAGTCAAAAAAGGAGATATTGCTGGCTATGTTCATCTTCCTGAGACACCAGGTTCTCAGCCTGAAAAAGTTTATTTTGATGCAGAGGGTGTTGTAGTTTGCCAAAGAATCCCTGGGCGAGTTTTGAGGGGAGATTGCCTTTATCATCTAGGTTGTGATTTTTGAATTTTTTCAAGAATTAATATAATAAATTATATTATCCTATAATAATTTTTGGCAACAACAGTAGTAATTGATAAGAATGACAATAATAACGGTAACAGTTGTGGCAATTTTCTTCTTTTAAAATTGAATATCACAATTTAGATTGACTTCACATTGATATGATTTTTCCCATTTTTCTGGGTAATCTGCTGCTTACATAATCATTGAAGCTCATTAATAGACTTCTTGACAAGCTGCACTCCGTGCTGGTCATTGACTTCAAATAATTCAACTCTGCTTCTTTGTGGTATAGATAAACTTCAACAAAATCAGAGCCAAACCAATTCCAAACTTCCTGAGATGATGACATTTCATCCCGTACCTCTCACAAAGATTGTGGTAATCTTTCAATGCCTCTTTTTCAACAGAGTTTTTTTGTCAAGAATAGATAGATCTTATTGAGTTGCTTCACAGGGAACAATTGTTTTTTAATGTATTCCCTCAGCTCCAGCAAAAAGTATGGCTGTCATTGCTAAATAAGGGCTTGCAGCACAGGCTACAATCCTTACTTAAAATTAATCTTTTCTAAAATTTTCAGTTGTATCCAAACTGATAACTAGCCAGATACGTACTTTTGCTCCTCGATCATGGTATCCCAGATTATTAAAAGCCACACTCCGGCGATGTGGAGTCAGTCTGTAATAGCTTATTTAAGAGGTAGCAAGAAAAACTAGAATGTTTTTTAAATATTGCAGCACTCCCCAAATGAAATGCTTACTCGTTTCTGAGATCTCATTAGGATCCTCAACATTATAGCTAACCAACTGAAGATCTTTATTGAGAAAACTGATTTGAATCTTTCATTCA
>MDTC01271107.1_pt1 | contig 10038 bp, 5 predicted proteins | sample 811181 | NCBI WGS metagenome assembly MDTC01 (sample SAMN05326644, study PRJNA326480) | marine metagenome | isolation source: seawater | place: Pacific Ocean: North | collected 2011
CAGAGACAAATCCATTCGGAGAACCTGAAGCTGCGACGCAAGTCTTAGAAGCAACAGCGGCGGCGACTGCAGCAGCGGCACCAGCTACTCAAGTGATTGCAAGAGGTACAATTAGTGATCCACCGTTTGTAAGATCTCCAAAATCATATAAGATTATAGCTAATGGTATAACATACGGATTTGTAGCTGATAGTAATAATGCAAACTATTTTGAAGGTATAAACGATTTAAATATACCTGGCCTTGTGCTTAGTGCTTTTGATAGCGGTAATGTAACTAGTGGTATACAAATTTCCTATACACCTCAAAATGATAGTGATAATTTAACGTTAGCCGGAGATGGATTTGGAAATTTAGGTATTCCAGAAGGTAATTACGTATTAAATACTTCAAACGCAGCTGCACCTACTGTAAGTTCATTACAACTCGGTGATAGTGCGGCTGTTAGGCCTGGTGATAGTGATTTTAAAGAATTTATGAAAGCTGCTGATTACCAAGCAGAAGTTGCTAGATCATCTACATCTATGATATGGGATAGCGCAGCAGGTGAATTAGGTTCAGGTAATATAGTATTTAAAGCTAATCATGTTGTTAATGCTCTCGGCCAAGCCAACATCTTCGGGGCGGGAAATTATATTAATCCTAATGATGTTGTATTTGGTGATAATGGTAAACGTGTGTATTATGGCGATCAGCATTATATTGATAGTACAGCAAGAGTAGTATCACGTACACTTAGTAGGGCATACGATATATCTAGTATTCATGGTGATGCTACGATAGGTAATTTTAGTACAGATTTTACAAGAGTCTGGGCGTATCCAGATTCTGATACATTCCCATTCAAAGGGTCAAGAGTAACTGCAATAGCGTTTAATCCTCTGGGAACTAAACTTTATATAAATGAAAATTCCGAAGATGTTATAGCACAATATAGCTTGGCTGACTCTTGGGATATTTCTACGGCATCATTAGATAAAGCTATTACAAGTACAGCTCGTCATGCCAGTGGTTCTATATTAATGCCTAACTACTCATATAATTACTATTTCCCAGGCGGTAATGCTTATACTATGGAATGGTTTGATAGTGGTAGAAAAATGGCGATTGGTAGACTTAGCTATACCGGAAATACATCAGTAGCTAATTTTAGTATTCCTTATGATATAGGATCTCATACTGCAAATAGTGATTATACAAATGGCATTTCATCAGCGCCTGCAGGTATACCACAGTTTGAATATAAACTAGCATTTCAATCAGGTTCTCGTTTTAATAAAGACGGTACAAGAAGATATTATGTACATACATCATTCGAAGATTCTGATTATGATAGTGCATCTAGTGGTTCAGGTAATGGCTTGAATGGATGGAGACAATCATTAGTACGTACAGATTTGTCTACTCCTTATGATTTATCTACTATGAATTTCCATAGTCAAATAGAAATTACAAATAGAGATAGCGGTGGGCCTAGTCAATTTGTGTCTAATGGATTTGCAATACATCCTGATGGCACTCAATTCTATGTTATTACTAATAACACACAAAACTTACCTGATAGTACGACAACTAAATGGACAGGTTCTGGATTACAACATATTATTCAGTATCAAACTTATGCTGATAGTAGTGTCAGTACACCGTCAACTGTATCAGGTGGTGAAGGAGTTTATGGATCATCCATCACTCACGGACAATGGAGAAATCCAACAGATAGTACTACAACTAGTGCACAAATTTATATTAGACAAGCTGTTGTTGGTGGAAACTCACAAACTACGGCAGCAGTAAATCTTAGAAATGCATTGAATAGTTTACAAGTAGGAGATACAATCACTGTTGCTTCACCCGCTAAAGTGTTTACTATTTCAGGTGGTATATCAACATTTCTTGATACTAATACAGATTATAGAGTTTGGTTATTTGACGTAGATGCACAAGGTTTAACTAATAGTACATACTTTTATGAATTTACTATACCGACAACTACATCTGCTCCATCTAATCTTATCACTAGACCAAATATGGCAACAAAACCATTTACTGCAGCTGATAGTGACGATCAATGGGCTGTACCGTATTTACAAACTGATTTAACAGCTTATAAAACTCTTATTGATTCTGCTAGTCCACATTACAGACCACCATATGTAGCTCAAAGTTCATCTAATTACAGTATTGATAATATAGGTAATTTAAATGATAGCGGCAATTATACACTATACGGCCGTGACAATTATCATACACCTATTACCGGAAACTGGGCTTCTAATGTTAATGGTGAAAGAGTATGGATGGAATTTGCACAGGGTGGTAGAAAATTATTTGTGGCAGACAGATATCATCTAGGATATAACGTTTATGACTTATCAACTCCGTATGAAATAGAAACGGCTGTTGAAGATTCTTCTAAAGCGATTAGTACAAGTACTGACTTTTATGCTCCTTTTATATCAGCAGGATATAGCTCTGGATTAGTTAATAATTTTGATGGTAATTTTAAATTTAACGATGAAGGCGATAAAGTAACTATTTTTTATCCATCAGCAGGTGCAACTCCTGCTAAATTAAGAACTTTTGGTTTATCAACTATATTTGATATGTCTACAGTGGTTAGTGGTTCTTTAGTTGAAACATCTGTTACAGCAGACGCCGCTCTACAAAATACTTTAGCCACAGTTACTGCTAATAATAGAATTTATGCAGGTAGAAACAATATTGGTAATTTTGCAATGAGCGAAGGACAATTTTCATGGTTAGATAGTGGTAAAAAATTAGGAATTACAGGCGGTAATAATAATGCTACTATAGCGATATATGATGTTCCTACACCTTATAATCATTCATCTATTACATTTTCAGGCACTGGCCATAATTTATATTCTGCTTTAAATTTGTATGATGTAAGGGATGCAATTACAACAAGGACTGGATATACAGCTAATTTTAATAATCAAGATTTTAGTTTTTCAGATGATGGTAAAATATTATACACAAAAGAGGGATTTGGAATATTCGAATATAAGCTAGATAGTGCTTATAATTTAGGTTCTATAGATTCTGCAGATGTTAATATACTATATGCACCATATAATACATTAGCTGGAGGCTTGAGATTAGTTAATAATCCATATAAAAGTATAAGAGTTACACCAAATGGTAGATTGTATGTTGGATTTATGGATTATTTTGATTCTAGCGATAATTTGCTTGATTTTACAGCTTTAAATTCAACTGTTGGTATAATGTATTTCGATCTTACAACTAATAGAGGATTACCACCTGGTTATGGTGAAAGTGATGGAAGCTTCTTTAGATCTACAGCTACTAATTTAATATCTACTGTTGCAACAGGTAATTTATATACTGATACTGGTTTAACTGGTAGTAACGGAAATGTTTATTATATGAGTATTGATGAAGGTTATATAGATTCTGTTGAAAGCGACGGATCAATGTTAACCGATAGTTCATTTACTGTAACTCTTGATTCTGGCCAAGGATACGGCGGTGGTTACGGTAAAGTGTTTGCATTAGAGGAATAAAAGATGGCAATACAACGACCGAAATTAAAACTAGAAAGAGGAAAGACTTATGTTATTGATCAAAGTGATGCAACTAACGCAACTCATCCTTTTAAGTTTACGGCTGATAGTGGTACATCAGAATATACATCAGGCGTAACGGCTTCTGGAACACCTGGTCAAGCTGGCGCAAAAACTACTTTTGTTGTACCCAGTAATGCACCTGATAATATGATGTATTATTGTACAACTCATGGTATAGGCATGGGACAGAAAATAAAAATATTTGGAACACCTGCAGCTGCATTTGCATGGGGTGGTGCAAGAGGTTTTAATCTCGGTGGTATAACACAAAACCCAACTGCTAAATTAAATAACATCGATTATTGGGTTATTGCTACTCCTGGTAATTCACAGGACTTCGGTGATTTAACAACGGCTAGACAAGCAATGGCGGCCATGAGTAGTGGTACAAGAGGTATAGTAGCTGGTGGTTATGAAAGCGCTGTTTCAACTGCTCTTAATCAAATGCAATATATTACATGTGCTACATTAGGTAATGGTACAGATTTCGGCGATTTGACATGGGCTACTTTTTATGGAGCTGGCCATTCAAACGGAACAAAAGGATTTTATAGTGGTGGTCAAAGAGCATCAGAAGGATCTTATGGTTACGTAAATACGATAGATCAAATAGCTATTGCTACTACTGGGAATGCAACTGACGTCGCAGATCTAACATTAGCAAGAGGTGGTGGAGACCAGGGTACAAACGATGCTTCAAGAGCTATTCACATAGGTGGTCAATCGGCAGCGCAGAGAGAAGATGTTATAGATTATTTTAGTATGGATACTACAGCTAACGCAGTTGATTTTGGCGATATGGCATCTGGTGCTCGAGTGAGAGGAGCAACAGGTAGTGATACGACATATGGTATAATAGCTGGTGGCAGAAGAACAGGTAGTTCACATTCTAATGACTGGACAGAGAATATAGATCGGATTACTATACAAACACCAGGCAATTCTACAGATTATGGCGATTTAACGACATTTTATGAAAACATGTCAGGTGCAAGTGACAATACATATATGACAATGGCTGGAGCTGCAGGTAATGATGGTTCAAGTAACGTGAGATATAATGTAATTGAACGTATAACTATTGCAACTCCAGGAAATGCAGCCGACTTTGGCGATCTTTTACAGACAACTGAAGATGGTGCTGGACTATCTGGTAATGCGGCGTAGGGAATAAGATATGGCAATCAAACGACCTAGATTAAAACTTTTAAGAGGATCATCTTATACATTTGATGTTAGTGATTCTGCTTTAGCTAATCATCCTTTAAAATTTACAGCTGATAGTGGTTCTACTGAATATACTGCCGGCATATCCTTAACTGGTACTCAGGGCCAAGCGGGTGCGGAACTTACATTTACGCCTCAAGTAAATGCACCTAACAATTTAAATTATTATTGTGGAACTCATGGAATGGGCATGGGAAATCATGTAGTTATTCCTGGTACTCCATTGAATGTAGAAACAGCTAATTTTACTATATCGTCTTATGGTAGTATATCGTCATGGTATTATTCACCGACTAATATTAGATCTTCTGATTTAGGTACGTTTATGAAAGCAGGTAATAAAATTACTATAAAAAAATCTGGTACTGGACAACCTAGTGATTTAGCTGCAGTTGCTAACAATGCTGATGCACCGGCTAACTATACTGATTCTGTAGCTGATTATTTTAAGTTTACTAATCCGTCATCTAGTAGTGTTACATATAGAGTATATTCCTTGCAAGCAACTGGTAATGCTAATGCTGGTTTAGGATCTGGAGAACAAGTTCAACATGGATGGGATATTACAGTTCCACCAAATGGACGTTTATATATGAGGCCTGGTCAAGGTTCTCAAAAGGGGATATGGTCTAATGTTAATGGATCAGCAGGATATGATACTGGATCAACATCTGGAGTAGGTGGAACGAGTCAAATATTTATATATGATCCAAGTAATGCTAGTTCGGGTGTAAGCTATGACGGTGTCTATTTACAAGCAATATTAAAATTAACTTCGGGTGGGGCTGGTTCAAGTAGTGGTCCTGGTACAGTTACATCAGCTATTACAAATTCTATATCAAATACTATGGATACGACTATAGGTACACATAATACTATTAGACAAGGTGATAATTATTGGGCACACCGTGCGGCTACAGGAGGATATCCAGGTGGTTCAGGATATACATCTTTGCCAAATGGTGGTCAGAATCAGTATAATCCTACATATGTATCACCTGCTATTGATTGGGATAGAGGTGGTAGTAATGCTGCTTCGTCAGGAACAAATTATAGATTAACTGGCGCTAGAGGTAATAATAAGTATGGATTAGGTGGTAGCTTTGAGTTTACATCCGGGTATGTGGCTGGTGCAAACTTTGATTGGCCAGTGATCATCAGTTATCTAGGTAATAGAGGTTTTCATGCAGGTGGCAATGGTAGTACTTTTAACATAGGTTATTTTGATATAACAACTAGTGCAAATACTGCATACTTTGGAGACATGATTGGTAAGTGTACTGAACATGGTGGAGTAGGCGATGGAGCTAGAATTATTACTATGGGTGGTTATGATGGAACTTCACCAGGTGGTGATCCAAAGTCAGATAGAATACAATATTGGACATCGGCAACTACAGGAAATGCTGCAGACTTTGGAAATCTTGTGCAAAATAAAGAAAAGACTAACGGTGTAGTAGGAGATGCAACAAGAGCAGTTGTTGGTGGTGGGTCAGTCCATTCACCTAGCGTAACTAATGAAATGGATTATATTACTATTCAAACTACAGGAAATGCTTTAGATTTCGGAGATCTCACGCAAGCTCGTGATGAGATTGGTAATACTAATGATGCTACGCGTGGTGTTTTTATAGGTGGGGAAATCTTAGCTCAGGTAAACACAATTGATTATATTACAACACAAACAACCGGTAATGCAATTGATTTTGGTGACACTACTAATTCTGTATATGGTGCCCATTCAGGTATTTGTGCAGACGAAACAAGAGGGTTATATATGGGCGGTGTAACTAGTCCAAACACTTTTGCGTACAACACAATAGAATATCTTACAATACAAACAACAGGTAATGGTACAGATTTTGGAGATATGGATAACGGAAGAAGTGCAGTATCAGCATGTAGTAATGGAACAACAGGCGTAATAATGGGTGGTTTTGCTTATCCTACAGGTCCTTCCACACAATATATGCAAAAGGTAACTATTCAAACAACAGGTAATGCAACTGATTTTGGTGGAACTATATATGGAACTGGAAGCAATACACAAAATGCTGCAGGCATGTCAGGTAATGCCGCATAAATAGTATATTATAACAAGGATTTATTATGAGTGAAATCGTTAAGAAAACGACTACAGAATTAAAAGCAACTGATCCAGTGACATTTGGTATTACTCCGGTCTCTAAGAGTAAGATCAATCCGCAAGCAGTTGCTCTAGTGAATGAATATCTGCCTGAGTTAGATGAGAAAACTAAATTCTTTGATAGGAATAATTCTCAATCAACTTTGGCAATGATGAGTCTTACAATGCTTAACGGTCATTCGCCTATGAGAATGATGCGACAAGTATTGGCAGAAACTGAGAAACGTAAGATGGCATTGGCTGAAGCACAAGTGAGCCATGCTAAAGCATTGAGAAACATTGAGAAGCTACAAGATAAACTATTCAATGATCCGGATAATAATGTTATAAGTGCAAAATTACGTGCAGCTTTTGTTGGCATAGAAATGATGGAAAGTAAAATAAACGGTTCTTTTAAAGATATTGCTACGCTGATTAACGCGTATAATAATTTAAAAGAAAATCATGGAGTGACTGACTGGTCAGAAGAGGAGTTTGAAGAATCTGAAAAAAGGCATCACGTTCGACGTGGATTTGAATTGATGTATCGTAATCTAATGGATGGCGGAAGAGCAAGTACGGCAACAATAGAATACATGCAACAATACGGTGTACATCCTCAAGTCGGACTTACAGAGGTACAACGTTATATTAAGACTGTAAGCGATATGATTGCAAATAAAGAGATACCACACTCAAATCACCTTGAAGATTTTTTAGATGAAATGGCAGACAAATATTATAAAGAAACAGATAAAACGACTCAGAGAATTTTTGGCAAAGATAATATCGTAAGCCCAGAAATTATGAGTATCATAAACAAATAGGATAAGAAATGTTCGGTCCACACTTTTATCATCAGAAAGTTAGAAAATGCGTAGCCGCATTCGGTTCTCTATTTACTAACTTGTATGTGATCCGTAAGGATAAAGCTGGTTCTGTAATCAGTACAGTTCGAGTACCATTAGCTTATGCTCCACGTGATAAGTATATCGAACGTATTCAAGGATTAGCAGATATACAAAGAGATGAATCTGTTGCTCTAAAATTACCTCGTATGTCTTTTGAGATTACATCATACATTTATGATGATACAAGACAGCTACAGAAATTAAATAAAACTTTTCATAATAATACTATTGATGATCATGGTTCTAAAAAAGATGTTGTTACAAGAGCAGTACCTTATAATATAACTTTTTCGCTTACTATATATGCAAAATCACAAGATGATGCATTGCAATTAGTAGAGCAAATATTACCGTTTTTTAGTCCTCAATATACAGTAACTATGAAACCGTTTTCTCAATATGCAGATATACTAGAAGACATACCTCTTACATTACAGGGCGTTTCATATCTTGCTGATTTTGAAGGTCCGATAGAACAGAGAAGTGTTATACAATATGTACTAGACTTTGAAATGAAGACTGCTTTTTATGGTCCGATAGATGCCGGCAAAAATGTTATACAAAAGTCTATTGTCAATTATGATTTAAATAGTACAGATTCCGCGGGATTTGGATTTAGTGTAGAATACACACCTAAATTTTTTAGTAGAACTCCTGATGATCCACTCTTCCAAGGATATAATACGAAGTACGTTGGTGATAGTAGTTTATAGGTGAATTATGGATAGTGATAAAATTGCAAATGACTATGAATATTCTCGACAGACTTATTATGAGTTAATCGAGAAAGGTAAAGATGCCTTAGACTTAGCTATTGAAATTGCTCAACAGTCTGAGCATCCTCGGGCTATTGAAGTCTTATCAGGTATGATTAAGAATGTCGGTGATGTAAATGACAAGCTCATGGATCTGAATAAGAAAAACAAAGATATTAAAAAGAATGATGATATACCTATGAAAGCCGAAGGCACAACAAATAATAATTTGTTTATTGGTTCTACAACTGATTTACAAAGAATGTTACAGGATGTAGATAAGATCGAAAAGCCTGCTAATAATGTTATTGATTTAACGCCTCGATTAAAAGATGAATGATGGATATTTAGGGAACTCTAATGTAAAGCGTGACGGCATTGTCACTTCATGGTCCCAAGCAGAAATACTAGAATATCAAAAGTGTATGCAAGATCCTGTACACTTTGCAAGAGAATATTGTAAAGTTATATCTCTTGACGAAGGCTTAGTTGACTTCGATCTATATCCGTATCAAGAGCAAATGTTTAAATATTTTAACGAGCATAGATTTAATATCGTATTAGCTTGTCGCCAGTCCGGTAAATCTATATCGTCTGTTGCATATATTCTATGGTTTGTTTTATTTCACTCAGAAAAAACAGTGGCTGTACTAGCTAACAAAGGTGCAACAGCACGTGAGATGCTTGCACGCATTACTCTTATGTTAGAGAATCTACCATTCTTCTTACAGCCAGGCACAAAAGCCTTAAACAAAGGTTCATTAGAATTTTCAAACAATAGTAAGATTATAGCGGCAGCCACATCAGGCTCCTCTATTCGTGGTCTTTCTATTAACTTATTATTCTTAGACGAGTTTGCATTCGTTGAGAATGATGCACAATTTTTCACGTCAACATATCCGGTTATCTCATCCGGTAAAGATACAAAAGTGATTATTACTTCTACCGCTAATGGTATAGGTAATGTCTTCCATAAAATTTGGGAGGGAGCACAACAAAAAACAAATAACTTTCAACCATTCAGAGTTGACTGGTGGGACGTACCCGGGCGTGATGATAAGTGGAAAGAAGAAACTATTGCCAATACTTCTCGATTACAATTCGATCAGGAGTTCGGTAATACGTTCTTTGGTACAGGTGATACACTTATTAATGCTGAAACACTTATGGGGTTACGAGCAAAGGACCCGATACAAGTTAAAGGTGATGCACTAATATATGAGGAGGTTGTACCTAAACATGAATACGTTGTTGTGGTAGATGTTGCAAAGGGAAGAGGCCAGGACTATAGTACTTTTAACGTAGTCGACATTAGCACGAGGCCTTTTAAACAGGTAGCTGTATATCGCAATAACCTTATCTCGCCTATTCTCTTCCCTGATTTTATTTATAAATTTGCAAAAGCCTAC
>MDTC01254460.1_pt1 | contig 10036 bp, 8 predicted proteins | sample 811181 | NCBI WGS metagenome assembly MDTC01 (sample SAMN05326644, study PRJNA326480) | marine metagenome | isolation source: seawater | place: Pacific Ocean: North | collected 2011
GACGAATTTTTTAAATTACGAAACCACAATCCACAATTTAAAAACAAAATAAAAGAAATTAAAGATAGTGTTAAAGCTTATAGAAAAGAGTTAGATGATAGTGAAGAAGTGGCCTCTACCTATGCTAAAAATATAGTTAAAATTGCAAGAAGAATAGAATTTGCAAGTATCTATCCACCAAATGCATTAGATAAAATGCAAAATGCTATTGTTAAATTTGATAACGCACAAATAAAAGCCCAAGGTGGTTTAAGATTTATTGACATTCTTTTATTTCCAGCTGGAACGATTGTTGCTAGTGGACCTAGTTGTTCAGAACAAGGTTCTGGAAGATGGCTTCCAAAACCATCTGATACTTTGAATAAGTTTATCTTAATGTCAAAACCAAGTGTAGGTTATAAAGATATTCCTCTTCTGTGGATAAAAATGGTCGATATAAGTAGTGTGATTGGTTTTATTTTACCTGATTGGATTGCAGACATTTTGCCAGGTGAATACCCTGTTCATACTAAAGATGGAGTTGTAAAACAGAATTTTAAAGGTGGAGTGCTTAAGGTTGTGACTGGTGACTTTAAATTATTAAAAGTACCTGTTCCGTATGGACATATCTGGGACTCTTTTATGAGAGTTTTCTTAGGATTAGTTTTTGGAATTATTATAGGTGTTCCGTTGGGATTATTCATGGGATTAAATAGGTTTGCTAAAGGTTTTTTTGATCCTTTGATTGAATTGTATAGGCCGGTTCCTCCTTTAGCATGGGCTCCGTTAATCATTTCAGTATTAGGTATTGATAATACTGGTAAGGTGTTTCTTTTATTTATGGTTTCACTTTCAATTATGATAATCTCAGCTAGAGCTGGTGCTTCAGGGACTCAACTTTCGAAAATACATGCAGCCCATTCTTTAGGTGCTTCAAAAAAACAAATTTTAAGATACGTAATATTTCCAAACTCTTTGCCAGAAATTTTAACTGGGATTAGAGTTGCGGTAGGTATGTGTTGGGGAACTTTGGTGGCTGCTGAATTTCTAGCTGGAACAACTGGTATAGGATTTGTTGAAAATGTTGCAAAAAAATATTTTCAATACGAGGTAATTTGGATCACAATTTTTATAATGGGTATGCTGGGCTTATTATTTGATGTAACCCTGAGAAAACTTATAGACAAGTATATTCCATGGCGTGGAAAAGGTTAACTAGTATATAGCTAATAATATTAATTATTTTTTTGGGCGTAATAAAATTTTTTCTAGAAAGCAATATAGCAATGTGAATAAATATTTTGATCCAAGCTCATCTATTTTGAATTTGGCCTCACCAACTGTTCGATTATAATATTCTATGGGAATAATTTTATACTTATAATTTCTAGAAATAATCTTAAGAGGTAATTCAAAAAAAATATTAAAGCTTTCGGAAACTAATGGATAAAGTTGTTGTAAAGTTTCTTTTTTATAAATTTTAAAACCATTCGTGAAATCATTCAAATCTGACCACATTAAAAGTTGGGCTAAAAGATTTCCAACTCTATTAAGAATATATTTAAGGTATGGATAATCAACCGTTTTACCACCTTTGATGAATCTAGATCCAAAAACTGCATCATATTTTTCTGTATTCATTATTTCATAATACTTATTTAGATCATCAACCGTATCTGAACTGTCACTCATCATTATACAAATGTATTTGCCTTTAGACTCATCAATACCTATCTTAATTGTTTCACCTAAACCCTTTTTTGTATTATTGACATACCTTACACAACTATTTTTTTTCATTATATCTAAGATTACTTGTTCAGTGTTATCTTCACTAAAATCATTTACAAATAAAATTTCAAAATTTGTGCAAGATATATTTTTTATTATCTCATCAGAAATTATCTTTACGTTTTCTTTCTCATCACGAACTGGAATTAATATAGTAAGTTTTATATCCATTAGTTAATAGTTTTTTTATATTTTTTTTATATATAAATTATCTTGAAAATGCATAAGTGGAAACGTGAATTTTTTAATTAATTTAAAATTATTTTTTCTTAGGAATATATCTACATCATTAGTTGAATCATTTTCATATAATTGAAAAAAATGTCTTTCAACTAATATAAATTTCGTTTTTTTTGAAATTAATTTCTTCGCACCCTTTAAAACATTTAATTCAAAGCCCTCAACATCTACTTTCAAAAAAATATTATTTATTTTTTCATTTTTTAAAATTTCATCAAGCTTTTTAGTTTTTATTAAATATTTATCAGTAAAAAAATTATCTGAATTTAAGACTATTCTCTTAAATTTAGAAAAAAGAGTATTTTTACTTTTTGAAAAAGTTGAAGTGAAAGTTAATTTATTTATATAAAATGTCTTTTTTATACTCTTGTCTGATAAACCAATATTGAATAATTTTACTTTCTTATTTTTTTTATAATTTTTGTATAATATTTGAAAAACATTTTTTTGTGGCTCAAAACAATAAATTTTTTTATACTTTAATTTTAATAAGTAACTCAAAAATTCACCTTTATGAGCGCCTACATCAATAAAATATTTAATATTAAAATCTTTTAAATAATTGATGATTCTATTTTGATGATAATAATCAAAAAAATTTATTAATTTTTCAAAAAACATTATCCATAAGTATATTAATAAAATATTTAATACAAATAATTTAGAGCCTTAATGTTAATGTAATATAGAATTAATTATTTATAGTTTTATTAAACAAAGATATTTAAAAAATTAAAAATTATTAATTTTTATTTATAATCTTTACAAATGAATTTATAGGTTTTTTTAATGTAAATTTAAAATTTGTCGCCTGATAAAAAGGAAACGTCCAACTAAAACTATAAATGAGTAAAAAAATCATGAATGTTTTTAAACTTTTAAATTCTAAAAAATTAATTTTTTTTTTAAATTTGATAATATTTTTCTTAATGAAGTAGATATAAATAAAAAATGTCGAAGTATAAGATATTGAAATATATCTTCCCCAATCAATAGCCAGAACAAACACGGGGAGGCTTAAAATAAATAAAAATGTAATTACTAATAAAGGGCTGAAACTATTGAAAATTTTATTTTGTGTTAAAAACCTAGCTCCATATAATTTTTTGAATATAAAGAAAAATACTAAAATAAAAGATATTAAATAAACAATTGTACTTTGTAAAAACATAAAAATACCATTTCTTAAATTATCTCCAGCATGAAAAGATGCACTTTTACCTAACCACCAAATTCTGTCGCCCCTAGCTGCGCATGGTTGAGATACGAATTCTTTTATCGATTCGCAGATTAAAAAAACTTTTTTTTCATTGCCTGGAAAAAAAATAATTAATAAAAAAATTAAGAATAAATTAATAAATAAAAATAAGATCTCTTTATATAAAATCTTTTGATTAACAGATAATTTATATACAAAATAAAAACAAACTAAGTACTGGCTATAAAAAAAGAAAGCAGAATGACTAAGACAAACAATATAAAGAATTATAACTAATGTGACTATCTTCAGATTTTCTTTAATTTTATCAAAATAGAAAATTAAAAATCCCATTAATGTCACAAATAATATATCTTTTCTTCCAATTACTTCTGAATTCATTAAAGGATATAAAAAAAATCCAGGTGATAAAAATATAAGAATATCTAAGTAAGTTACTTTAATTAATTTAGCAGATTTAATTAAAAAAATTGAATTTAAGATAAATAAAAAATATACAGCAATTAAAACAATTAGATCTAAATCAACATTACTATAATAATGAATTTTATAAAATACCTCTCCAATTAAACCTCTTCTTACTACTCCACCTTGATAATTGATTAGCCAGTCAGAATATTGCCAAGAAGAATATTCCTGAAAAAAACTATAAAATTTTGAAAATTGAGCAATAGTTACAACAATAATTAATCCAACTAATAATTTTAAAACAATTGCATTATTAAATTTGATCATCAAATAAATTTAGCACGACTTTACTCTAATATTGTAAAAAATATAAATTTAAAATATAATTTCTATTTTAATCATATCAATGTTCACTTATCTCAATAAAGATATTACCAAATTATTATTATCTATATTTTTTTTTTTTACTTATAATATTTATAATTAACAATGAATTAATAAGTAAAATTATCTGGTGGTTTCCAGATCTATTTGGAGATCTTAAAACACCTGTTAAATGGCTAGAATGTAGTAATCTTGGTTTAGACTATTACAAAGATAAAGCTTCTTTTATGCAGTGCGCAAAAAGAGAGTTTAATTATGGAAAAATATTCCTAGAAATCCCTTATTCACAAAGTTTAAATTTTTTTTATATTAATATACTCCCATTTTTATTGATTTATTTTTCAATTTTTTTTGTTATTAAAATATTTAATATTCAAAATTATACAAATTTATTTATTTTAATATTTGTAATTTTTAACCCTTCTACTTTCTTATTGTACTCTGGTGCTAATATAGACTTACTGATATTTATTTTATTAATCTTTGTAGTATTCAATAAGATATATTTTGTAAATTGGTTTATATATTTTTTTCTAACTTTTGTTAAAATTTATCCAATAATTTTATTTTTTAATATTTTTTTTGAAAATATCAAAAGAAGCATTAAGAGAATATCAATTATATTAATTGTCTTGCTCTTAATATCGTTATTTTATTTTTATTTAAATTTTAATGAATATATTTATTTTTTAAATAATCTAAGTGGTGCAAAAGCAGGTTATCATTATCTCTTTTCTTTAAATTCTTCTGCTAAAATTTTAAAATATTTATTAAATTATAATTATATTTTTTTATTACTTGTTACTTATTTAATATTTTTTTATCTTTCTTTCGAGACATATAAAAAAATTAGTTTAGATATCAATAAAAATAATAATCAAAAAATTAACTTTTATAGCGTGGAATTTAGATTATTTATCATATCTTCATATCTATCAATCATATGTTATATTTTCTTTTCAAATTTTTTTCACAGAGAAATATTTTTAATAGGAACAATTCCGTTAATTTTAAAATTTGATGAAATATTTAAAAATCGTTTATTCAAATTTTTTATTTACTTATATCTGGTAAAACTTTTATATTCATACGTTTATTCTTATTTTAATGTAAATGATGGAATTCAATATATTGATAGTCAAAGAGTTTTTTCTGACTTATTTATGATTATAATTTCTATTAAAAGTATTATTGATTATTTTTTAATGATAATGATATCGGCTTTATCACTATATTGCACAAGTAAATTTTATAATAATTTAAAAAAAAGTTTTTAAATTTAAAAAAGCCTTTAAAAGTAATTTTAGAAATTTATAATCTATTTTTTATAAATGCTAATTTAATTAATCCAAAAAGTGACTGAATAATTAATTTTAAATTAACTGAGCTTTCACCTCTAGTTCTATTTACAAAAATTGTTGGAAGTTCTTTAATCTTAAATTTATTATTATTTATTACTACAATAATTTCAGATAAAATTATAAATCCATCTCCAATATTACCACATTTTTTTACTATTTTTTTTGCTGATCGAACTGAATAGAACCTAAAACCATTTGTAAAATCTTTAAGATTTATTTTTAAAAAAAATCTAGCAAGGATATTGGATGAAATAGAAAATATTCTACGAGACATGCTCCAATTCAAAATTTTGCTACTTTCAAGATACCTACTAGCTATTAATAAATCTAATTTATTTTTTTTAAAGTAGTTAATCTTTTTATTTAATTCTTTTGGATTGTGGGAAAAGTCAGCATCCATCTCTATAATTAATTTTACCCTTTTATTTTGAAGTGCTTTCTTGATGCCAAATAAAACAGCAGAGCCCCTCCCTTTTTTAATTTTTCTATGAAAATATTTTACGTTTTTAAAATTTTTACATATCGGTTTAATTTCTGGTGATGGTGTGTCATCAATAATGAATATAATGACATGATTTAACTGATTATTAATTTTATTTATTAATGCTTTAATATTTTCAGTTTCATAATATGTAGGAATAATAACTGCTACTTTATTCATAAATTCAGTTTTTTATTTTAATATAATTAATAGCTATTATCTTTATTCAGAAAATATTGATCTCCCAAAATTTTTGCCTTTTTTGAAAACTCCTCACAAATGTAAATTATATCTTTTTTATTCAAGTTTCCATGGTTTGGAAGATAAAGACCATATTTATGAATTAATTCTGCATTATAAAATCTTTTTTGTTTTTTTTTTAATTTTTTCCAAAATAATTGATTTGACATGTTTCCAGCTATAATTGGACGACATTCTATTCTTTTTTTTGATAAATGTTCAAAAACTTCATCTCGATTGATTATCATTGTAGCAAATCCGAAATTTGACAATAGATCTGTTGAGCAATTTTGATAATGAAATTTATTTAAATACTTTAGATAAATTTTATAATTTATATGTCTTTTTTTTGATATTTTATGAATCTTTTTTAATTGACTAAGACCGATGAAAGCATTTATTTCTGTAGATCTAATATTAAATCCTGAATATATAAAACTAAATCTTGATTGAAATTTTGAGATTTTGTTTTTATTAATAATCTTATTTTTTTCTTTCTGTGAATAATCTCTTAGCCAACCATGTGATCTAACAGATTTCATTATATTTGATAAATTTTTATTATTTGTACAAACCATCCCACCCTCTATTGTTGAAATGTGATGTCCGTAATAAAATGAAAATGATGATGCTATACCAAAAGATCCTAGTTTTTTCTTTTTTACAGAAGATCCTAAAGCTTCACACGTATCCTCAATTAAAAATATCTTATACTTTTTACAAATTTTCAATATTTTTTCCATGTCATTTGCATGGCCCAATACATGAACTAATATGATTGCTGATGGTCGAAATTTTTTGCAAAGATATTCCAGATGATTAATGGATAATCCCAAATTTTTTAAATCTGTATCACATAATTTTACATCATAACCTAATTGCAAAAATGGTGTAACTGTTGTTGACCATGATAAAGTTGGAGCTATAATGATTTTATTTTTCAGCTGTCCTGACTCTAGTAAAGATTGAGCAATTAATAAATTTGCTGATGAGCCGCTATTTACAAAAATTGAATTTTTAATATTCATGTATTTTGAAAAATTATTTTGAAATTTTTCAACATTTCTATCTTGGGTTAATTTTTTTGCACTAATTAGCCAACGTGATAACTTGGTAATTTCTGATGTGCTAATTTGATCCTCTGCTAATTTATACTTAAAATCTATTGGCATTTTTAAATTAATTTTTTTTGTAATTTATTAATATTTGCAATTAAAGAATTAGGTTTTTTATTATCAATTATAATTTTTTTTTTATCAACATAATTATTTATAAATTTTCTTACTGTCATTCCTTTCCCGCTACCAATATTATATACACCAGTTAATCTTTTATTAAAAATTTTCATGATAACTTTCACAATTTGCTCAGCATTGGAAAAATCTCTTATATTATTGGCTCCATTTACTTGAACTTTATCAGATTTAATTATTTTTAGTTTATGTTTCATTGTCGGATATAAAAAAGGCCTTTTTTGATTTTTATGATAAATGCTGAATATCCTTCCAATACAATATTTTAAATATTTATTATCACTTTTTATAATTTTATTTTCAGCCATCACTTTAGTTTTAGCGTAATAATTTTTAGGATTTAATCTAAAATTTTCTTTTATGGGTTTATTTGAATAGTTGTAAACATGTGATGAGCTTGAAAAAAAAATAATTATCTTTTTTTTTTTTAATTTAATAGCTTTTAGTAAATTCTCTGTACCTTTAACATTTATTTTAAAAGCCTTTAATTTGTTTTGATTGGAATTATTAGCAGTACTATATGCTGCAAAATGAAAGATATATTCAATATTGTTATTTTTAGAAACCCAATTTATGACGCTTTTTTTATTTACTATATCTTTTTTAAATAATGAATATCCAATTTTTTTTTTTTTTAGTTCTTTAACTAATAATTTTCCTAGAAGACCTGTACCACCTGTAATTCCAATTTTTTTCAATTTAATAATTTTTTGAATTATTATTATGTATTTAAATAACTAAATTAAAGCAACTATTTATTAAGTATTATTTTATTGACATATTCATCTAATCTCTTTTTGCCAAAATATCTATACACTTTGTTAGACAGATTCATTTTAGTTAATGCTGATGAATATCTTTCTCCTGGGCGTTTCTTGAGAAATTTTATTTTTGATTTGAACATTTTTGCAACTTCTAATATTGAGAAACTTTTTTTATTAGATATCGAATAATGTCTAGATAGATTTTTTTTCCAAGCAATATAACAAATCTCAACTGTATCATCTATATGAGTAAACCTTCTAGATTGTGTGCCAGGTAGTACTACAGGTAAAGGTTTATTCTTTTTGAAAGCTTCTTCAAAAATACCGATGACTGTAGCCATTTTACCTTTAGATATTTGACCTGGACCATAAACGTTATAAAAATAAATCACCTCGTATTTAAAATTAAACCACTTTTTTAAATTTTCTAACAACTCTAAGTTTTTGGCTTTTGTAAAAGCATATGGTGATAAGTTTTTATCATTTCCACCATTTCCTAAACTAGCAGAGGTTGCTGAATAAACTAATTTAATTTTATTCACTAAGCAAAAATTAAAAACAGAGTTTGTTCCTATAGTATTTGCATCTAAACATTTATTCATATTGACAAAGCTTTGGTATATCCTAGCAAATTCTCCAAAATGAAACACTGAATGAATTTTGTTTGGTTGTTTTATTAATAAAGAAATGTTTTTCGTTTCACCTCTTAAGTATTTAACTCTTTTATTATTAATGTGATTTTTTTTTGAACCTGAAGAATAATTGTCTAAACTTATTATATTAAATTTTGATTTTTGAAGAAATAATTTTATTAGATTAGAACCAACAAACCCCGCACCTCCTGTTATTAAAATACTTTTTTTATTAGTCATGATTTTAAATTTATATGAAATTGTTTGTTCAACTATTAATTTATTATTTTCTAATATATATGTTATATGGATACTATTTAGATGAAAATAAAAAAACTTAAACCCTTATTAATAGATATTTTTAAAAAACATGATCTAAATGTTAAGCATGCAGAAATTTCTGCTAATGCACTTATAAATGCTGAGTTAGTTGGGGCCTATGGTCATGGCTTATCAAGGCTTAAAATGTACTGTGACCGTATAAATAAAAAAGTTATTAATCCAAAACCCAAAATTAAAGTAAAAAAAATTTCTCAATCTATCTCTCATGTTGATGCAGATAATAGTATTGGGTTTGTTGCAGCAGATATTGGAATTAAAAAAGCAATAGAAAATGCAAAAAAAACTGGAATTGGATTAGTTGCAGTGAAAAATAGTGGTCACTATGGCCTATCAGGTTACTATGCTGAACAGGCAGTTAAAAAAAATCTAGTAACTATGATTTATACAAATGCACCACCAGCTGTTGCTCCGCATGGAGCTTTAAGAAGTTTATTTGGGACCAATCCAATTTGTTTTGGCGCGCCAACTGGCTCTAAAATTCCATTTATTTTAGATACTTCAATTTCTATGATCAATAGAGGAAAAATAAGAGTTGCAGCGCGTAATAATCAAAAAATTCCTAAAGGTGTTGCTTTAGATAAGTTTGGTAAGCCAACTATTGATGCAAAAAAAGCATTAGCAGGTGTACAGTTGCCTATAGCTGGATTTAGAGGATCTGGCCTTGCATGGATGGTAGATATTTTAAGTGGTGTTTTAACTGGTGGAAATCATGCCGGTAAAGTCAAAGATCCTTTTGATGATTTTTCAGGTCCACAAAATATTGGTCATTTATTTATCACATTTAAAACAAACTTATTTGTAAATAATTTCAACGCTAGAATTAAAGATAATATAAAATCAATTAAGAGATTACCAAAAATAAAAGGAATAAAAGAAATAATGTATCCTGGCCAAAATAAGTATAAAAGATTTAAAATGAATTCAAAAAAAGAAATAGTTATA
>MDTC01256115.1_pt1 | contig 10036 bp, 1 predicted proteins | sample 811181 | NCBI WGS metagenome assembly MDTC01 (sample SAMN05326644, study PRJNA326480) | marine metagenome | isolation source: seawater | place: Pacific Ocean: North | collected 2011
ACCTGCACCATCAACTCCGGCATGCCAAATTTTATCCCAAGATGTCCATGTTCCACTGTTGTTTGTTCTAGTGTATAAATTATTATTATAAGTATCAAAACCCAATTGAGTTGCATAATTATTATTACTGTCATACAACTTAACGTGCATAATGGACGACCAGTTTGCAGTTGACCATTTATTACTTGCTCCATCGTCCGAATACCAACCGCTTTTCGTTGGGCTATTCCAATCAGTTATAGTATACTGAGTTGTACCTGTAGTTCCTGTACCAGATATAAACCTATTAGAATCCATACCATCAAGTAAGTCAGCATCAAGGCCTGAACCTGAACCATCGTTACCTGAATCCCAAACTTCTCTCCAACCCAAAGCATTATTATTTGAAATCGTTTGTGTTCTTATTCTACCAGTACCAGTACCTGTCATTTGCATTGCAAGTGTATTACTGTAATAACTATATGGATTACCATGACCCATTCTTATTGTATTATGCCAGTCACCTGAAGGTGCTAATTTTGTGTCTGTAATTGATGCAGCTTGTTGATATTCTAAAGCACTGCCTGGTGAACCTGTTGTTGCAAAAGCATTACCTGAAACTCTGTGTGATTCAGTTATTGAGCCACTGGCTGTTAAATATGCAGATCCATTTGTTAACTGATTGTTGTTTGTTGGTATAGTTGGCTTGCCTGTAACATTAGCCCACGCTAAGTAATGTGAACCATGTTGTCCATCAAGTAGATCAGCATCGAGACCTGAACCTGAGCCGTCATTAAGACTGTCCCACGATTTTCTCCACGCTTGCCAAGTACCGTTATATTGATTCCTATGGTACATGCCTTGATTATAGAAATTATAAGCAATCTGATAACTCCAAAGCGCATCAGTAGTAGAATACCCATTAAACTGTTGAATATGATAATGCTGACCACTATCAAGAGGAGCATTATAATTTGATATATTTCCACTACCAGTTGGAAAATAAGCATTATAAAAGCCTACAACACCACGACTTCCAGAAGCTGGAAAGTTTGGTGGATTATTTAAATTTACATTGTTTGCATCAAGTTTAGAGTCAACATACTCAACAGTAACAGGTATTGAAGTAGTTCCACTTCCAACGGCATGACCAGATAATGTAATTGTCTGATTGCCTGTTAGGAAAGAAGAAGCATGTTGCCCATCAAGAGTATCAGCATCTAAACCTGAGCCACTACCATCGTTGCCTGTATGCCAAACTGTGTTACCATTTACTTTTGCAACATTACTACTAATTTCAAAATCAGGAGTACCACTCATTAAGTTACCACTAGCATCAAATCTTATAGTATCTGGGTTTCCTTCGTAGTAGCCAATACCGTAGCCTGTATTACCTGCATTGTATTGCCATATAGGTAATATCGAACTACCATGACCTGTTCCGTATAATCCGCTTGTAACAATCCTACCTGTATTAATACTTGCCGCACCTATTAAGTTTCTTGATTCATCTATAACTTTTGTGTCCCCTAACCAAATAGAACCTGGCAATCTTTCAACCTCAATACTCTGAATAACAACTTCACCAGAGCCTTGATAATTAGCAATCCATACTAAGTTAAAGTATTTACCTTCAGGATCAAACTTCTGGTGGTCTGCAGCATTTGTAGCGTTGTAGCCGCTAAATGTATCTTCGTAAGTGTAAACTGTACCTGCACTATGGCTTTGTCCTATGACTACTCCATAGTTATAAGATGTTGCAGTATCTGAAGATAAACGACTTTTGTCTTCATTTAATGTATCAACACCAAAGTAAAACTTACCTGAACCTGAAGATACGGTAACTTGTTTAAATCTTATTTTTACACGGTATGTTGCTTCTGGGTCAATAGGTATTACGCAAGGAATAATTCCTGACTGATTATTAAACGACATTCCTTTATGAGTTGCAGAGTAACCATTTCCTACAGACCCCCCTATAAAACTTCCCCAATCATTATTACCTAAATAAAAATGTCCTGAGCTTTCAAAATCTTCGTATAACTTAGTTCCTACCTTTAAGGCACCAGTCATTGTGTCGCCAGACTTTACTACAAACGCGGTAGCTTGGTTGCCATCAAGAGTATCTGCATCTAACCCTGAACCTGAGCCGTCATTATTAGCATTCCAATATTTATGACCTCCATCAGTAATTACATCTCCCCATATCCTTACCTGTCTGCCAGTTCCAGCACTTGTTTGTGCACCAACAATATTTAATCCTGTACCAAATAACCCAGCTGCTATTTTTCCATCATTTGCATCAGTTGGGTTTGCTGCTACAAATCTAATTGAAACATTATTAGCTGAGGATAAATGACTGCTAAACGTATCAGCTGCATCGCTTCTTAAGAATGAACTAGCTTGTATGCCATCAAGAGTATCTGCATCAAGTCCAGAACCTGAGCCATCGTTACCAGACCCCCATACAGTTCCTATGTTGGTGTTTATTGTAGTTCTTACTGTTTCTCCAGCTCCTACTATTTGGAAACTTTTACCAGATTGAAGTGTATGTATTCTGGCATGACCTTGATAGTTGTCTATTGCAAATGCTGAGCCACCACCTGTTGGAGCACCAAATAAAATTTCTCCACCTTCGTTAGCAGATGTTCCTCCTAAAGTAGGAGTGGCGGCAAATGTAATTACACCTGTTACAGTGTCAGCTGTATCGCTTCTTAGGAATGAAGCACCTTGTATACCATCCACTGTATCAGCATCTAAGCCTGAACCTGAGCCGTCATTTCCAGCGTGCCAAACAATATTGCTTAGACCTTGATATAATCCTGTGCTATTAATTCTTGCCCATGTAGTACCAGATACATCAGTACCAGCACCAAATAAAATATTTGCTGCATATCCCGTGGGAGTCATATCTATTCTAGCCCCTGCGGTTTGCAGTCTTAATCCCCAATAGTTTGCTAACTGAGACATTGTTGAATTGTTACTGTGATAACCAACTAATGTGCTTTTTCCTAAACCATACCAAGGTGCACCATTTATTGTATCAGCAAAATTTGTTGCACCAACTAAAAGCATATTAGTTTTTAAATACGGAATATTTAATGAACTACCAGTAGTTGTTCCACCTGAATCTGCAGTATCGCTTCTTAAGAATGAACTAGCTTGTATGCCATCAAGAGTATCTGCATCAAGTCCAGAGCCAGATCCATCAACTGTTTTAACTTTTGTAAGAACATCAGCTGCTGTGTAACTAGCTGAAGGTAGTTTGGTAGCTAATGCTGTTGTAAGTGTTGTATTGTAATTTGAATCATCATTAATTGCTGCAGCCAATTCATTAAGAGTATCAAGTGCAGTAGGTGCACCGCCAATTAGAGAAGTAATTTCTTGTTGTACGAAGGCTGTATTAGCAAGTGCAGTAGTATTGGTACCTGCGGATGCAGTAGCAGTTGTTCCTGTAATAGTTCCTGTAAAGGTAGCGTTGCCATTGCCTGCAATGTAAAATCTAGGAACTAATAAATCATCTGCTGAACTATCTTGTGCTGCTGTCCAAACCTGAAATTGACCATATGAATTGTCATCTGCTTGAATTGCTATAGCTGTTGCACCTGTTACACCACCCCATGTACTTGCTACTTGTGGGGCGTTATGTGTTGAGTGAACAGCATTCTTAATATTTACGCCAAAAACTTGTCCTGCAAAGCCGACACCAGACGAAGAACTTAATGAAGGAATAATTACTAAATCTCCAGTTCCATTTGCGGCAGGAGAAGTATCTAATGTAAGAATACCTGTACTTGTGATTGCCCCTGCGTTAAGAGTCCCATCAAATTTCGCATTACCTGTATTGGATATTGATGCTACATTACCTGCTGTTTGATTTCTAAATATCCAACCCCTATTAGCTGAACTGTTCATAGTGAAGTAGGTAGCCCAATCTCCTGTTACAGAGCCATGCGTTCCTGAACCTGATGTACCAGTAAACATCATTCCGTATGTTGGGTTAGTTGCTGCACTAGCACTACCGTAAAGACTTATTCCGTACTTTGTAGAGTTTGAGGTGTTGTCTACACCAAGGGTTTGACCAGTTACACCAACAAAATTGGCATTACGTCCTGAGTCTATTACTGTTGTGCCATTTATTTTTAATGCTCTATTGCTACCTGATATATTTAATGCATCATCAACAATAACCGCACCATTAAAATATGATGTTCCATTGTTATAAAAATCATACGAGCCATGAACAGAATTAGCCATAACAGCAAATTTGCCTACAGAACTACCTGTTTGTATTTGAACATTGCCTGCAAAGGTAGCGTTTTGTGAAGTATCTAATGTTAAAGCTAGTCCGCTATTATTCGTTTTAAACTCTAAACTAGAGCCTGATTGTGCTACTACTATTGCTTTATTAGTATCCCAAGTAAGAGTTCCATAATTTTTTGCAGAACCCCAGTCAAGAGTACCATCGGCTTCCATAGAAATTCTTGGTGTCTGAATAACAGCACTAGAGTTAGTAGTAACAATATTGCTACTAGAAGTAATAGCTCCACTAGAGATTGTGCCTGCAACTGTGGTATCTGCATTTAATGTAAGTGCATCACCAATTTTAGAAAGATACGCATCTGCACCAAAATAATGTTCACTATTATCATTACCAGCATTCTCGTTTAAATTGATACGTTCATGCCATACTCTAACTGTGTAGTTTTGTGCGTGGTAAGTTTTTACAGAAGGTACACCGCTACTAACTAAAAACTGTATGTGATTTGAAGATGTGCCTGATTGACCTGTTACGTTAACATTCCAGGTTCCGTTCTCATTCCAAAATACAGCTCTTGATGACTGATCTGTCCCAGTACCATCAATATGTGCTGTAAACCTGTATGCTCCACCAGTTGCTAAAGAAGTTCCATCTTGGTTAAGCAATTCACCAATATTTGTATTGCTTACTGAATAGCCTTTAGTCCAATATTGCTTACCATAATTACCACCTACTGTAAGTGAGTTGCTAGTTCCTGAATTACCAACTGCAACATTTCCATCAAAGGTAGCGGGTACTATTACAGATAGACCATTACTATCTAAATCCATTTTTGTAGAACCACTAATATCAAAATCTATTCTTGATGTTGCATCAACAGTAATTGGATAACCTGAATCAATATGTAAACCTGTAGTTGCTCTGGTTGCGTAAGGAAGTTTTATAGAAGCATAATTAGTTCCTGTAGAATTAAATGTCCAGTTGACTGCTCCACTTGTTGTTCCTACTCCAGATTTAAGGTTTATTTCAGCGTTATCAGAATCAATTAAAATATCGCCACTACTGGTTATAGCACCACTAGAGATAGTGCCAATATTGCTTAAGTTTCTACTAGAATCTATTACTGTTTGTCCGCTGACAGCCATAGCGACTGTAGAACCTACGTGACCCTCACCGCCTGACAGCAGATTAAGGCCACCATTGTTGCTTATGGTGAACCGTGTTGTGTCTGCACCATCTCTAAAGTTGTAACCGCCACCTGAACCAAAGAAGGTTCTACCGTTATTTTCAAAGTAGAATCTTGCTCGTTGAGTACCTGTATCATAAAACCACCCATCTGCCTGAAAGCGCGATCCCGAAGTGCCATGCTTTAGCGTTACATTTTCAACTACTCTACTAGAGGAGATAACAGTAGTCCCTGCTATGCCAATAGAAGATGCGACATTGAGGGTGCTACCCATAGTTATTGCGGTATTAAAAGTAGGTGCGGAGTTAAATACTACTGTCCCAGTTATTGTACCACCAGCTAGTGGTAGTTTAGTAGCATCTGCTACTGTAATATTGGCTGAACCATTAAATGACACACCATTAATTGTTCTTGCTGTTGTTAGCGTGTCTGCGTTTGGGTGGTAGTCTTCTGTAAATAATCTATGTCCAAAAGCATATGGGATATTGGTCCCTGAGTGCAGTTCAAGTGGATGTGGAGTTTCCCAGGTACCTGAATCATCTCTATCACCAAGAATATAAAATACATTTGAGTTAACATGAATCCAGAAATCATCTGCACCTGATGTAGTGTCATTAAATCTAAATTGTGGCGCCCCACTGGAGATTGTTATTGCATCGCCACCTACATTATATGTTGTTCCACCAGTCATTGTACCACCAGCAAGTGGTAGTTTTGCAGCTATGCTGTTTGTTACAGTAGTACTAAAGTTAGCATCATCTCCAAGTGCTGCAGCTAATTCATTAAGAGTATCTAATGTAGCTGGAGCTGAATCTGTGATTGCACCAACAATTGTTGATTGTGTAGCATAACCGTTTGTTGATAAGTACGATCCTACTCTTGCGTCAGTATAGTAAAGATTACCACTTTCAGCTATGTCGCCTGTATCGAGCACAACTGAACCAGTAGTTCCATTAACACTTACAACTGGAGCTCCAGTTGCACTAAATGATATAACACCTGTAGATGAATTATAGGATAAATCGCCAGACGCACTAATAGCACTTCTTACTCTTGCTTCAGTATAGTATTTGAAATTTGTATGTTCTGTAATATGACCAGTATTTAAAGATACTGAAGAGCCTAATGCAGTACTTTCGCCTGCAATTGTAATTGAACTGTTCTCTAATTTACTATTAGGAAGCGTTGGTATATCAGAAGGTGCAAGCTTACCTCCGGAAATATCCAGTGCACTTTTACTTTCTTTTATCTTACCGTCACTAGCCAGTAGTTCGGCTAACAGTCTACCTTTGGACTTCGCCATGGTATCTCCTATTTAAATATATTTATATTACTATTTATAACCATACTGCAGTCGCTACTGCCTTTACTACAGCATTTGCTGAAGACATATCAGTATCAGTACTAGTAACATTACCATCTTCATCTTCTGAAATTGTATATCTTGGATAAACGATTTCGCTGTACGTGGTTACTGGTAATTCACTATCATCTGGATCATCAATAGTACTCATAAAGTATGCAGTAACATTACCTTTGTTTTCTTCCTGAGTTGCGTCATATGTTACCTGACGTAGGGTTGTTGTTTTTGTAATTGCCATTTCTATTCTCCTTTATTTTCAAGAGTGTTTATTCTCTTTTCTAATCTATTTATAAGTGTTTGTTGTTCTTTAATCGACTCTACTAGTAATGCTATAGTTGCATTATAGTTAACTGTTTTGGTTCCATCTTCGGTTTCTCTCACAGCTTCTGGAAGAACTACCTCTACGTCTTGCGCGATTAATCCAGCTTGTCGATTTTCATCGTCGTTATCATTTCTAAAGTAAGTAACACCTTTAAGTTTTTGTACTTTAGAAACAGCATCTTCAATAGGTTGTAAATCATCTTTTAGCCGTATGTCAGAATAAGCTGTAACATTACCAACTGCAGTATAGTTACCACTGGCATCAAAGGTATGACGTAAAGTGTTACTATTAGAATAGAATTTCATTTCATTTCTAAAATATATTCCTATCCTATCTTGATCGCTAAAGTTATTAACAGCACCTTCAGTTATTCCTAAGAAGTTAGCAGTTGTTGTATCACCAAAGTGAAGTTCTCCACCTTGAGTCATACGAATTCGTTTAATACCACCAGTAGAATAAGTTCCAACCTCAGTAGTATTGCTAGAGTTGCCTATAATACTACCAGTAAGTCTAATATCACCACCAACATCAAGTGTTGATTGTGGGTTAGTGTTATTAATACCCATTCTAGGAGTAGTTGTTAAGTTCATTACTATTCGATCTGTTTCTGTATTCCACTGAGAACCAAAGTAAAGCTTTCCACCGTATGTTTCACCATTAGATTTTATATAACACCCTTCAGACCAATTATTGTCTTTAAAGCATATTCTAGCAGTTCCATTTTGAGAAACATTAAATTGTAATTCCTCTACTCCTCTACCGTAATCACCAATACGCATGGTTGGTACAGCACTTAATCCATTAGGTGTAGAATCATAATGCATATCAATCTTATTATTTAAGAAAGAAAATTCATTTCCAAAATGATGAACAGAATTATCTCCGTCAAATCTAGTATTTGTATTACATGTTGAGCCATCATAAGTTTGTAATGATAAAGAGTAGTTTTCTCCGTTACCTTCAATAATTCTTGCGTCACCATTTGCCCAATCAAGCTTACCGCCTGAAGGTAGATCATATTCTGCTGCATACACATGGCCAGCAACTTTTAAAGCATCTGACGAAGTATCTGTAATATATTGTCTATTAACATTTTGCGGCCTTGCATTAGTATCGTATCTGCTTGTATAACCAGTTGGAGCTGCTAATGTTGCATGGTTACTTAATGTCCAAGTACTAAGTCCTCCGTCAGTACCACTCGCAGTAGTAAGTTTTACTCCAACTGTAAAGGCGTTTCCCGCACTAGTTATTTTATAAATGTTTACATGATATTGAGATGCAGAACTATCCCATTGCACAGGCCCAATTACAATTCCGTCTGCAGCTCTACCGTACTGTTCTACAGAAATTAAATCATTTCTCCAAATAGAACCATTCTGATTAATACCTATATTAGTAGTTCTTTTTACATATCCAGATACATCTTGATGCGAATACGTTCCTTGTACTGTTATCTCTAAAACCCCGCTTAATCCACCAGAATTACCTAGATTAAGTTTGTACATTTGGTTAGCTGTACCATTAGGGCCATAAGAACTATTAAAGAATCTTTCATAACTACGAGAGGTTAAAGAAAGAATATTATGATTAGACACACCGCCAACATTTAAGGTGCCAGTTGGTATAGTCATAGTACCATTTAAAGTAAGTGCACCATTATTATCAAAGAGTAAGCTTTTACTAGCAGGAGCATATACATTAAATGCCCCCCATGTCCCGGCCTGCCCTGCTGAAGTATCTACTGATAAACCATAGTTAACACCATTGTTCGTTGATTGTATAATCCTAGTGGCCCAGTCTCCTGAGTTACCTACAACATCTAATTTACTCAATGGATTCGTAGACCCTATACCTACGTTATTATTAGCTGCAATGGTTAAAGTGTCTTTAACAGCTCCGCCATTTGAATGTTGTCTAAATCTAAATACGCCATATGTTGAGCTGTTACTGCCTGTATACGAACTACCAATGTAGGTTGTTCCGGAACTTTGTCCATAATCTAAATATCCAAACTGACCAAAAGAATCAGGTCTATGAACTCTAATACCACTTGCACCTATACCCAATCCTGTAGCACCGAGAATCGATAACGGAGAATCAGGGGCCCCTGTTCCTATACCAACTTTACCGTATGGATCTATAACCATTCTTTCTTCAATAGTAGCTACACCGGCAGCTGGTTGGGTACTAGTATCATCGTTAGTTGCAAAAACTAAACCAGATCGTTCTCGTCCCGGAGTATCCCAGACTCTTGGTCCAATCCAACAATGCATATTATCACCGTGTGTTGTAGAGTGACCACCTAAATGGTTAAATACAATACCACCACCATAATCACCGGCCGCTCTTGGATGCGAGTCTGAACCATTATAATAAGTTTCAACTCTCAGAGCACATTGTTCTGGACTTAAAGTACCAGACCACTTACTATAAGTATCATCGATTATATGTAAGCCAGCAATAGGTGCAGTGTGTTTATTTTGATTACCACCTATAATTCCTGCACCATCTACATGAAGTTTTGCATCTGGGCCCGTTGTTCCGATACCAACGTTGCCGCCTTCAAAAGCAAAATCACCAACATTAGTAATAAACCCTAAACCATTAGTTCGTGTTTCTAAATAAGAATGAACAGCTCCATTTTTGCCAAATAGAATTTGAGCAGCATCTGCAGTATCATCTCGTGCTAAATTTATATATCCAGGACCTACTTCTGCTGTATTAGCGTCTCCTGGTGTTCCGCTTATAGATGCTGCTGTGAAATTACCAACTGTTATAACACCATTGACGGAAAGTTTATTTGAGGGACCAGTGAATCCGATACCAACGTTGCCAGTACTTAGAACACTGATTCTTTCGGTCGGAGCTACTGAAGAGTTATTACCCGTTCTTATATGAATATTACCTTGATTATTATCAAAATTA
>MDTC01264487.1_pt1 | contig 10036 bp, 7 predicted proteins | sample 811181 | NCBI WGS metagenome assembly MDTC01 (sample SAMN05326644, study PRJNA326480) | marine metagenome | isolation source: seawater | place: Pacific Ocean: North | collected 2011
GGAGCCTGTGGCGAGACTATCCCGGGTCAGTAGCTTAGTTGGGAGAGCGCGGCACTGAAGATGCCGAGGTCGCTGGTTCAAGTCCGGCCTGACCCACCATCTAGATATGAAATACACTTAGTGTATTTAGGGAGACTTGATGTGCTAATGCCCCGTAGGGGCATACATGGCGTCGGAAAAGTCAGACACTGATAACCCCGCCATTACTACTGAAAGTAGTGAACGCAAACCTATTGACAAGGTTGCAAAGGAATTAGCAACTATCAGAAAACGCCGAAATACTGATTCAAACTCCAGGTTCCCCTCGACACGCGAAGACTGGGTGCTTTTAGCAGGGATTGGATATGCTGCTGCTTATACGCTACTCATATTTTGCATGTCTACTGGAGTTTTTGGCGAATCAACTGCACTAGACCGTAAAGCGAGTGGAACCTTCCTCGATATCAGTGAAGAGCCATGTGAAGAATTGGCTGATACCGCTTGGATTCACGCTTATCCCGACAATGACATTCAATCGGTAGAAATCTCAGGACGTAATTTGCAATCGGGACAAGTCATACTTAATTGGACGGTTACAGATATCAATTCATCAACAGTTGTAGATTCAGGGGAAGTACAAACCAAAAACACTAAAATCGATTATTCTGGCTGGGGAGAGGGAGAATATGAAGTCTATGTATACATTGACCTATACAATGAGGATGTTAATTTAACCGATATGGAGAACGTAACCGAGGCTGACAGAGTTAATGGAACTGAAAGACTCCCGAAATCAATCGCCTTCGAAATTACAACCTCTGACAACGCACTTTCTTTCTTGCCATGGGTTGATTCTGAAGTCAAGCGTGATGCACAGATTATAGAAGATGGGCCTCGCTCATGTTGGTCTGTTCAAGACCTAGGAAACTGGGGAATGGTTCTGATGGGCGCTGAACTGGGTGGCGGTCGCGAAACTGCAATGCTAACTGGAGGAGCTGCAGGTATCCCAGCATGGTGGATGGCGTTTGTATCTCTTTCACTTTCCGTAATTTCCCTATTCTTGGCATACCCAGTGATGTACAAATTATACCATCAAGATACTGACGATATGTTGTCTAGAACACATATTCGCAAGGTAGTAGCAGATGTGATTAGACATATTGAGAACCGTTTGCATATTGCTGTAGATTGGGACTTATACAAAATAGAGGTAAGAGATCTTTCCATCGACATCATGGTTCCATATTCTAATACTGAAGGAACTCTATCTGATTCTGGAGATGTTCGTTCAGAATTGTTGCGAGAAATATTGGATGAGTTCGCACTATTCAGAGTATTCAAACCTGTACAATTAACCGTACGCTCTATTGGAGAAAATCAGGCTATTGATTTTGAAACAGGCGTGGGAGTAGGTAGTGGAATGGTAGAAGAGGAAAATCAAGAAGAACAAGATTACACTTCTTTCTTCAGAGATTTGCATCTACTTTCTAAAGTAGAAGATGAAGTGAGAGAATCTGTAAAAGGATATTTCCGCTCCAAGTCAAATCTAATTCTTCAAATGGCGACTGTAACAAGTGAAGACTCAATCATCTTCGTAAGAGTGGCTTACAAACCAAACCAAAGGTTCGCATTCTTCAGATTCAAAGATTCTATTGATGAAATAGAAAAAGACCTTCGAGCATATATTTCAAGAGAGAACCCCGAATTAATAGGAAGCCAAGAATTGATTGTAAGAGGCAGAAATTTGGTTTCTACTCTAGCAGACCGTTCAGGAGCTGGCCGTGTTGAGACTCTTTCTACTAAAGGGACTAAGGATGACAGAGTCGCTGCGGTTGCAAAACAGGATGGTCTAGGTGGAAGAGTATTACAGACCAAATTATTTGGTGACATATTATCCACTGTTGAATATACTGCAAATGAAAAGCGAGAGATGATCAACAAATGGGGATTCTGGGGGTTAATCGTTTTCGTATGGATCCCATTCATGGCATCTGGAGTATTGGTTGGTGCAATGCTGGGATTGCTTTCTAGAATGAAATTTATGCGTGTGCTTTGGGCTACATTTGTAGGAGGTGCGATAGCATCTCTAACATGGGCATATACTGCCGAAGGAATAGTAACTGTGATGCACAAATACAAACTTGAAGCGGCTATACCAATTGCAATTATTGCATTTATCGGAATGGCTTTCCTACACATGCGTTCGACCAAGACTCGCCGTCAGACGGAACTGTTCGAAGATACTCTACTGGACTCTTTCCACGCAGATATTAAAGAGAAATATGGCAACGAGTGAGTTGGAAAAGATGGTAGGAGAACCTGCTGTTTTTGGTATTCTTACAGTTTCCGATAGAGCTTTTTCGGGTGAATACCAAGACGAAGGCGGACCAGCAATTCTTGGGTTTTTTAATGAAGCAATAGCGAGTGAATGGTCCTACCATTCACGGATTGTTCCTGATGAAAAAGCAGTTATTGAAGCAGCATTAATTGAACTCTCAGACCAATTAGGTTGTGACGTGATTGTCACAACTGGAGGAACTGGCCCTGCTGTACGAGATATTACTCCAGAGGCTACTAAAGCGGTGTGTGATAGAATGATGCCAGGTTTTGGTGAACAGATGCGAGCGATTTCTCTAGAGTTTGTTCCAACTGCAATTCTATCTCGACAAGTCGGAGGAACCAGAGGTAAATGTTTGATTTTCAATTTGCCTGGCCGCCCTAAAGCAATAAGGGAAACCATCGATGAAATATGGAAAGCCGTGCCTTATTGTATTGATTTAATAGGAGGGCCATATATCGATATGGTTGATGAAATCTGTAATGCTTTCAGACCAAAGAATGCTCGTAGACGTTAGTAAAGTAGATGACTCGATTACTCTAGCGACAAACATGACTGGAGGAAACATCCTAATTTCGGGAGCGCGCATGGTTTTACCAGATGGAATCCATACAGGCGATTTACGGATTACTGACGGAGTGATTTCTGAGATATCTACTGATGCAAATCTTGAAGCGCGTGATGGGGAATTAGTACAGGATGGTACAGGATTACACCTATTGCCTGGAATAATCGACCCACAAGTTCACTTCAGAGACCCGGGCCAACCGGAAAAAGAAGACTTACAGAGTGGCTCACGTGCAGCCGCTAGTGGTGGAGTCACTTCTTTCCTAGATATGCCGAACAACGTCCCTAGTCAGACCACATTGCAGTCGATGTATGATAAAATGGAAGTTGCATCAAAGAAGTGCATAACCAATTATGGGTTCTTTATTGGAGCTACAGAAACAAATGTTGAAGAATTGAAAAAGGCGGTCGGAACTCCTGATTCACCTATTGCAATTCCGGGTATTTGTGGCATTAAGGTCTTCATGGGTTCATCTACAGGAGATTTATTGGTCAATGAATCAAGTGCCTTAAAGACCATTTTCGATAATACTGCTGGACTAATCGCAGTACACGCCGAAGACGAAGACAGAATGAATGAAAGAATGAAGGGTATTGAAGGGCGAACCGATATGGCAGCTCATGCAGAATGGAGAGATGACCAAACGGCATTAATTGCAACAAAGAGAGCAGTGAAATACGCCCGGAATAGTCGTCATCGCTTGCACATTCTCCACCTAACTTCTGGAATTGAAGCGGATTGGTTAAGTGAATATACCTCATTAGATGGAACAAAAGGCCAAGCACACGTCACTACAGAAGTACTACCTCAACATTTGACACTTGATGAAAGAGATGTTGAAGAACAGGGTACTAGATTGAAAATGAATCCACCGATTCGGTATCAAAAGGACAAAGAAACATTATGGAAGAGATTGCAAGATGGAACAATCAATTGTATTGCTACAGATCACGCCCCTCATACTCTTGAAGATAAAAAGAAAGGATTCCCCCATGCACCTAGTGGAATGCCTGGAGTAGAAACTTCACTTTCTGTTATGCTAACCCATGTCGCAAACGGTGAGTGCACATTAGAACAAGTTGTTCAATGGATGTCTAGTAATGTTGCAGAATGTTATCAGATGGTTGGAAAAGGAAGGCTAGAAGAAGGCTATGATGGAGATGTTGTACTAGTCGATATGCAGAGAGAACAACTTGTTGAGGATAAGAATTCATGGTCAACTGTAGGATGGAACCCCTTCAATGGAAAGAAGTTAGTTGGATGGCCTGTTTTTACCGTAGTTGCAGGAACTCCAGTGTTTGAAAGAAATGAAGAGACTGGACCGAAGGGTAGAACTCTAGTTTCGCCCGGCGAAGTTGGTAAACCATTGGCTATGATGCCGTGGAATTGATAGTACCAATATACTCAAGATTCCTCCGTCAAGTTCTTGGCCTGTATACTACTCTGCCTCGTTGAGGAAACACTATGAGTGAACTTGAAGAAAAACTTGGCCCGGGCTATCAGCAAATAATTATTGGACTATTATTGTTCATTGCTGGAGCACTTTGGGGTGGAATGGCAGCCGTTGATGGCATGAAAGCTGAAGACGTATATTGGCCGTCTGTAGTAATGTTGTCTGGAGCAATGATAACCCTATTGGGAACCACATTTGGAACAGATAAAGAAGATGATCGTTCAACTGATTTGAACGATGCAATCGCTGAATTAACCGGTATGTTGAACACCCTACAGGACAAGGTATCAGGTGGCGAAGCTGCTGAAGAAGAGTGATTACAAAGAATATAATTTCCCGTACTTTTCTTCAACATATTGAAGAAACGGTTCAGGAGATGGCTCACTACCAGTAGCCTTTGTAATTAATTCAGATGGCGAAAGCGTTGAACCCTTCAAATGTATTCTCTCTTGAAGCCATTCAAGGATACTGGACCAATCACCTGACTGAATAATTGTATTGATATCGCCTAATTCCTCACCCATCGACTTCAACAATTGTGCAGCATACAAATTCCCGAGAGTATAAGTTGGGAAATAACCGAATGCACCCATAGACCAATGAACATCTTGTAAACAACCCAAACGATCTTCTGGTACTGTGATTCCAAACCATTGCTCAAACAAACTATTCCATACCTCAGGGATTTTTTCTACGGGTAAATCTTCTTCGAAAATTTGTTTTTCAATTTCATAACGCAGCATGATATGCATATTGTAAGTGATTTCGTCAGCTTCTACACGAATAAAAGATGGCTCTACTGAGTTAGCAATCTTGTTCAATTCTTCAGGGCCAATGTCGAGAGGAAATTCTGGGAAATGATTGCGGAATGATTCTAACACTACCTGCCAAAATTCATTTGTTCTTCCAACTTGATTCTCCCATAAACGTGATTGTGACTCATGAACTCCCAGAGAGATTGCTTTGCCACGTGGGGCAAATTGTGAACTGGTCGGAAGACCTTGCTCATATAATCCATGACCTGCTTCGTGCATTACTGCATAAAGACAACTGAATGGATCTAGAGAATCATATCGAGTAGTAATTCTAGTGTCTCCAGCCCATATGCCTGAACAGAAAGGATGAGTTGTGATATCTAGCCTGCCGCCATCGAAATCAAAGCCCATTCTGGCTGCTACTTCTTTGCAAAACTTCTCTTGTTCAGGAATTGGAAATTCCATGCCTTCTGGGATTTTTATCTTTGTTTCATTTTCTCTTGCCACCATGATTTTTTGTAATAATGGTACTAGTCGGTCCCTTAGACCAGAAAATAATGGATCATAATCAGACATTTTCATGCCCATTTCGTATTCATCAAGCAATACATCATAGGACGGATTCTCGCCACCCAGATATTTCATTTTCTTTTTGGTTAGTTGGATTATTTTTTCAAGTGTAGGAGCAAATTTAGAGAAATCACTTTGCTCTCTTGATTGAGCCCAAATGGTTCTTGCTTCTGAGGAAAGTCTTGTCATTTCTTCAACTAATTCAGTAGGCATCAGTGTTGCTTGATCTACTTCTCGACGCATTCTCACCACATTGCAAGCAAGGTCAGTATCTAAATCATCAAATTTGGCTTCTAATTGGGATATTAGAGAGGAAAGTTTTGGATCTGTTAATCTATTGTGCCCTTCTTTTGCTAGCCAAGAAAGTATGTCAGCCCTACTTTCTGCCCCTTTAGTCGGCATTATGGTCTGTTGGTCCCATCCTAAATGACTTTGAATTGCGCCTAATCGATAATATTCATTTACGCGTTCCATAAATTCGTCTTCTATGCTCATAAATCAGTGGCAGTTCTTACTTCTCTTCAAGACTTTGCTAAGCCAGCAGGGCACAAATTGAAGATGGCATGACTACTGGGTGATACATGGCCCCACCGTTCCGGCGACGCTCGAACGATGAAGAGCCTAAAAAAGAAAATCAAGAGGACTACGATTTGGATGAGGTCGTGGAAGCTGAAAATCATAAAGAATCCAAAGAAAAGGTTGTAATTATTCCTGAGGAATTAGACAAAGAAGAATTACAAGAAAAGATGCTAGAATCCGCAAAGATGGTCACCCACACCTGTATGGATATTCGTCGTGAAGAAAATGTACTAATCGTCTGCGACCCTACTACTGGAGAAATCGGCCAAGCGTTGCATGAAACAGCTAGAAAGCGCTCTGATAGAGTGCTACTTATCGTCATGCCAAAGGGACGACACCATGGAGAGGAGCCCCCCGCGCCAGTTGCCAATTTAATGAAGCAACAGCAAATTGTCATCGCACCTACTCGTTATTCACTTACTCATACAAGAGCGATTAGATCTGCGATTAGAGAAGGTGCAAGAGTTGCAACAATGCCTGGAATGAGTAATGAAATGTTTGTCAATGGTGGAATGACTGCCAACTTTAATCAAATCAAAAAGAATATTTCTAATCTGTCAGGAGTATTGCGTAGAAAACGCCTAATCCATGTCAAAGACAAAAAGGGAACAGATATAGAATTTGAAATTAATTGGCGAGAGTGGAAACTTGATGACAATGGTATTTGTAATCGCCCTAGAATGATAACTAATCTTCCAGCCGGTAAAGCGTTCATAATGCCAAGAGAAGGGACTATGAATGGAACTATTGTTATCGATGGAACATGGGAATCAACGCTACTAGAAGAACCACTAGAATTAACTGTGGAAAATGGGATTGTAATAGACATCAAGGGAGATTCTACCGCGGCTCAAATTAGACAACAATTTGGTGAAGCGGCAACTCGACTACGCTCAAAAGATCGAGAGTTGGTTTGGACTGTCGCAGAATTTGGTTTTGGAATGAATCCAGAGGCGAGATTAACTGGCCACGTTTTAGAAGACGAAAAACGCCAAGGAACATGTTATTTTTCAATCGGTGACAATTCAAGTCTTGGTGGAAATGCCATAGTTGGAATCCATATACCGGGAGTTCTGTCTAAACCTTCGGTATGGCTAGATGATATGCAAATACTCGACGATGGAGTATTTTTGTCAGATTGATCAGCGATTCTGTGTACCGCAAACTGGACAGAAGCGCCAATTCGCATCGACTCCGATTCTGCAACCTCGACAAGTAAGTCCTGATTGTATAGTTGGTTGTATCGGCTGTGCTGGTTGATTCCAACCTTGCTGTTGAGTTTGTTGTTGTTGCCAAGCTTGCTGTTGTGCTGCTTGTTGCTGCTGCCATGCTTGTTGTTGTGCTGCTTGTTGTTGCTGCAATTGCTGTTGTTGCCAAGCTTGCTGTTGTGCTGCTTGTTGTTGCTGCTGCCATGCTTGTTGTTGTGCTGCTTGTTGTTGCTGCATTTGCTGTTGTTGCCAAGCTTGTTGTTGTTGTACTGGCTGCTGTTGTTGTGGATTAGCAACACCTGCCCGTACAGGTTTAACCGGTTTAGGAAGCGCCATTTTCTCCACCACTTCTGGCTTTGATTTGAGTTCCTCAAGAGTGACCTGCCCGTCGCCGTCAACATCGGCTTCAGCATGAAGTTTAGCAGCCTCTTCAATATCAAGACCGGTTGCTTCTGCAACCTCTTCTATCGATAATCCACCGCTACCGTCTACATCAGCAGCGGCAAATGCATCTTCTAATGAAACATCAGTTTCTGAATCTTTACTCTCCTCCGCGACATCTTCCTTTTCTTCGACTGAAACCACTGCTTCTAATTCTTCAGTAATTTCTGGTTTCACTTCTGACTCAGGTTCCTCTTCGATTAAACCGAAAGCCCCCGAAAAGGCATCTTCTGTTTTCTCAGTTTCTTTTCTATTATCAACCTCAACCACTTTTTCTACCTTGGGAAGAGGTATTTTCTCCTCTTTTTCCACCTTAGGCAAAGGAACTACCTGTTCGACCTTCTCATCGACTTTTTCCTCAACCAATTTTTCGGTTTTAGGTTCGGGTTTGGTTGGTGGTTTTGCAACCGGCTTCTTCTCTTCGACCTCCCTAGGTGGTAATGGAGCGATATCTGCGGCTTCTACTGCGGATGCATTTGCTGATTCGCTTGCCAAAGATGGGATCGGAGTTACATGACCAGATACATCAAAAGCACCCTTCATTTCTGATGCTAAAGTCAGAAGTAAGTCCTTGTTGGCAGCAGGTTTCATCATCATCGTTTCAATAGATTTGAGATATCTTGTCGATTCTCCTTCCCCGCCGGTTTGATAGGCTATTGCGAATAATTTCAGAAGCCTCATAGGGTCTGTTAATTCGTTAAGAACAACTGCATCATCTTCACTGAATTGACCTTCTTCAATCGCTAAAGTCAATTGTTCAGGCAGCGACATTACTCCCAAATGACCAGCTACAAGAAAATAAATTTCTCCACCTTCGCAAGATAGTCTATCACTAGCTTCCTTGAAATCAAATTCACCTGGCTTCAATACAAGGTCTGACAACAATGCAAAAAATCTCTCAAAAGCGGCCTCGCGAGGCATTTCCATCATCTGATGTAGAACATCAGAAGACTCGAATACGCCGAAATAAGCAGCCGCTTCATCTACATCTATGCCGTCTGGCATCGATGCTCCTTCTAAGTCGTCAACCACTAAATCTCCCCCCTCTTCATTCCGACCGAACTTGACTCTCTTCTTGATACTAATGTTTTATTCACTTTTTTGCTAGCATGTAAATCGCTCTAGATTGTGGTGCGCTCCAACCGGTTTCTTGTAATTGCATCATAACAGTTCTTTCGCTATCACCATCGGAAACTGCTCCTTTGGCCCAATCAACAGCAGCGTTACGGTCAGCCATTTCATTGGCCTCGAATAAACCTTCATCAATCTCTACTTTCGCCTTACGGACTTTGCCGGTTCCATCTTTAACCACTTTACGCTTTGCAGATTTCTTGCTACCTCGAGCAGGCCCCTCTGGCGATGGTCCACGTGCTGGGCCTCCAGGAGAAGGGCCACGTGCTGGACCACTAGGGTCTCGTGGAGGTCCACTAGGGCCTCGTGAAGGTCCACTAGGACCGCGGGATGGGCCGCCAGGGGATGGCCCGCGGGATGGGCCGCCAGGACTTGGTCCTCTAGTAGGACCTGCAAGGTTTTGCTGTCCTGGACCCCCGGGTCCTCTAGTAGGGCCAGATGAACGTTGTGGACCATTTGAAAGAATTTTATCCATGAAATCATCTTCATCATCGTCGTCATCAAACCAATCATCGTCGTCATCGTCGTCATCGAAATCAAATTGACTTCTTGCTCTAACCCTGACAACGACAACTACGATTATCAGAATCAGGAATAATCCAGAACCACCTACTACTGCGAAGAATATATTTTGTTCCATTCCCAGAATCTTTGAATTTGTATCATCAGAATCATCAACCACTTTCTTGGCACAGCCATCAGCGTAAACTTCTGCACCAGCAGGAGTATTTGGGCAGTTGGTATCGATATCGTCATTGATACCATCACCGTCTGTATCTCTTTGTGATTTTGAACATCCATCATAGCCCACTACTTCTGAAATTCTACTGTAAGCTGTTCTAGGGCATAAGTCAGGTTCATTACCACTCAAGTTGTCACCATAACCATCAAAATCTTCATCACTCCATTGAGTGCTATCATTCCAGAATTCATCATCTGCTGGATCTTCTGCATATCCGTCACCATCTGAATCTAAACATCCTAAATGGAATTTCATGGTTGAATTACCTGCTA
>MDTC01045328.1_pt1 | contig 10034 bp, 10 predicted proteins | sample 811181 | NCBI WGS metagenome assembly MDTC01 (sample SAMN05326644, study PRJNA326480) | marine metagenome | isolation source: seawater | place: Pacific Ocean: North | collected 2011
ACCGTTGTCCGAATGTAGAGCTAAACTTTTCCATTTCCTTCAGTATATTATCGAGTCCCTGTGTATCGGCGTAATGAAGTGGTCCGCCTTTGTCCTGCGGAAAACCGGTGCCGGCCAACATGGCAATATCAATATCACTTAAAGAAGAAACCCCCTCCTGGAAAGAGACGGCCGCTTCATTAATCATTGGGAGCAAAAGTCGATGAACAGAAAATTCTGTATTGGAAACCCCTGTTTCTTTTTGAGTTTTTTTGATTATATTTTCCAAAAAAGAATCGTCTTTTTCTTCGTTTGAATAATTGTAAATTCCTTTCCCGCTTTTGGTTCCTAACCGACCTGACGCTGCGATTTTTTTTATCAATGCTGCTGGTTTCATTCTTTCACCATAACTGTTGTATAAAATGTCGGCTACGGAATCAGCCACATCCAGACCAAGCATATCCACTAAAGTAAAGGGACCCATCGGCATGCCAAAAGAGACTATTGCCTCGTCAATTTCTTTTGCACTAGCAGCGCTTTCCTGTAAGGCATAAAATGCTTCATTAATATAAGACATTAGAATTCGGTTGACCAAAAAACCAGCACACTCGTTTACTCTCACAGGAATCTTTCTCAATGATTCTGAAAAAGAGACTACATCATCAACTGTTTCATCCGAAGTCTGGAGCCCTGGAATAACCTCTATCAATTTCATAACGTGGGCGGGATTAAAGAAATGCATTCCAACGACTTTATCCGGCTTTTTAGTAACAGATCCTAATTCAGAAATGGAAAGAGCCGATGTATTGGACGTCAGAACAGTTGCTTCCGGGCATGATTCGCCTAATTCTTTAAAAACTTTCTTTTTTATATCAATGTTTTCTGGAACAGCTTCTATAACGATATCCACATCTGAAAAATCCGCATAATCTATTGCGATGGAAATCAGCGCCATTTTTTTAACCACATCATCAGGTGTCATTTTTCCTTTATCGACCCTTGATTGGTATATCTTTTGGGCAGCCTCCAGGCCTGTTTTTGCTCTCTCTTCATTAATATCCTTAATAACCACAGGAAGGCCTGAATAACTGATAATCTGGGCAATGCCTCCTCCCATAGACCCCGCACCAACAACTCCAGCCTTATAAATATACAAAACTAATATCTCCAGAATTATTGTTTTGAGATATAGATTCTATCATAAATAATTCATGTTGATTTATGAGAACTTGTGGTTTAGCGTATTTTTAAGAATAAAACAAGTTCAAAAACTAAACCTGTCAATTGAAGTTCCCTGCGGCAAAGCTGAGTTTAGCTTAGCAAATATTTATTGGTTGCGGTATCGCTGAGTTATGGATAATTTATTGAAATATATTCTTTATATTATGATGTCGTTAGTGGTTTTGTGGCTTTTTTTTGCATTTGTAATAGCTAATTCAAAATTTCTGAAACCTGATCTGGCATTGGAATTGCCAGAAAATCTGCCTGTTCTTTATTCAGTAGAGCCGGCAGAAATAGGTAAAAAATTAACTGACACTATAATTTATACTTTTGAGGCTTCAACAATAGATCAGTGGGTGTATTTTGATTTCTCAAGAGGGAGTGTTGTTTCAGATGTATCAAGCCTGGAAAACATCATGAATTGGGATATAGCGCTAAGAAGAACAAAGATCGTTTCTAATGGAGGGGACACAAATGAGCCTGGAAAAGTCGCAGTTGCAAAGATGGATACCACTGACTTTGATTCTGTCCTAGAAGTCCCTGAAAATGCAAAATTTTTAAAAGATGTTAAACCCCCCAATAAAATCGATTCTCAAAATGATAGTTTTGAAAACTGGCACAGCTATAAACCTTCATATCATAGAATCAAACCATTTGATAATGTCTATTTAATAAAAACAGCGGAGGGGAATTACGCGAAAATGCAGATTTTGAATTATTATTGCAAAGATGGTGAAGAAGAGATTAAGGGATGTTATACCATAAAATACGTTTATCAAGGGAACGGCACAAAAAGATTTGTAAACAAAACCACTCCAGTGAAAAAAACAGGTTGATAACGCTGGATAGCATTAGTTCTTTTTTAATAACGAAAGCATCTGGAAAAGAGCTGTTGATGTGGCACAGTTACGGATAAAAGACCTATCGCCATGAAACTGGAAAGATTCGGTTATTATCTTCTCCCTGTAGCAACTTGCAATGCAAACATATCCTATGGGTTTTTGCCGTATACCCCCGGTTGGTCCTGCCACTCCGGTTATTCCAATACCACACTCACAGGAAAACTCTTTTGCCACTCCCTGTGCCATGGCCTTTGCAACAGGAAGGCTGACAGCGCCATATTTTTTAATTTGAGCAGACGAAACCCCAAGAAGTTTTGTTTTTACTTTATTGGAGTAAGCTATGACACCTCCGGCGAAATACGATGAAGCTCCAGATACATTAACAACACGGCTGCCCAAGGAACCACCTGTACAGGATTCCGCTATAGCCAATTGAACCTTTTTTTGTTTGAAGATTTTACCAAGAGCTTCCTCAAGAGTAACCTGACCTGTGCTAAAAACATTGTTCTTGAACAACCTTTGTATCTTTCGTGAATAAACTTGAAGTTTCTTTTTAGAAACATCTCCAGTTAGTATAAGCTTCACACCTCCTGTTTCTGGTAAGTAAGATATTTTTATATCTTTGGAAAATAGGAATTTCTCAAGCTTCTCCTGAATGGTTGATTCGCCGATTCCAAAAATATTTATCCCTATTGAATTAAGCGCACTCTTTCCCAATTCACTGGCTAATATTGGTAAGACACGGTGGGTAAACATATTCGTAGTTTCGTGCGGCACCCCTGGCAGCATAAACAACATTTTTTTCTTTATGCTATTACCCCGTAAAACCTTCTTTTTTTCAGGCACTGTTAGTTTTTGCTTTTTACATCTCCTTATGGCGAGCTCGGAAGTTTTTTTATTTACAACTTCGGAGGGGAAGCTCCATTCGGTTGCGGCAACTCGCCGCTCTATGAATATACCAGGAGCAGTGCCCCAGGAGTTCTTTAATGGTTTTGATTTTTCTGGAAGAAAAGCCTGGTTTAATGTTAAGCGCGGCATTTTTTTGTGGAGCTTTTTATAAAACTGTCGTATAGAAGCTTCTACTTGAGGATAATGTTTCAGATTCAGACCAAGAGCTTTTGCTACGGCCTTCCTGGTAATGTCATCTTTAGTTGGGCCGAGTCCGCCGGTTATAATTATGACGGATGATCGATTTAATGATTGTTTTAGCGCTTTTACTATGTCTGCATGCTGATCCGGTATAGTAGCCTTATGCACTGCAACTATACCGATCCTGTCAAGTTTACGGCTTATAAATGTTGAAGTGGTATCTATGGTTTTTCCGCTTAAAAGTTCACTGCCAATACTAATAATTTCAGCTTTATGCATAAGACACTTTTTTTCAGCCACGGTTGGTTTTTACCACAGAGGACGATAAGTACACTGAGAAAAATGCATTCTCTGCGATCTCTGCAGTAAATTAAATGAAATTAGGAAAGGGTTGCTTGATTAACGGTAATTTTCAAATTGAAGCGGAAGACCGAAATCCTTTTCCTTCAGCATTCCGATTATCTCTTGGAGGTCGTCAATTTTTTTGCCGCTGACACGTACTTCCATTTCACGAATTTGTGCCTGTACTTTGAGTTTCATGTTCTTTATCTGCTTTACCATATCTTTTGCCTTGTCTGCCGGAATTCCCTGTTGTACGGTGATCTCCTGTCTTGCCGTGCCGCCGGCAGCGCTTTCCACTTTACCGTAAATAAGCGCTTTTATGGATACCTTTCTTTTTACCAGTTTGCTCTGGAGGATATCGACAACACTTTTCATCTTGAACTCATCGTCTGAGGCAAGAATAAGTTTATTTTCTTTCTCGTTCAGCTCTATTTTGCTTACGCTTCCCTTAAAGTCATAGCGTTGTTTTATCTCCATCATTGCCTGACTTACGGCATTTGTCACTTCCTGCATGTCCACTTTGGAAACTATGTCCATTGCATGATTACTGGCCATATAATTTATTCTCCTATAACATAAAGCCGCCAAGGGGTTGCAATCACAATTCGGTAAGAAAAACCGAATTGGATGGTTTTCGAAGGAAAGCCACCCGAAGGGTAGAGGCCATGGATGGCAGAGCTAATCTCAGCTTTGCCGATAATCAAAAGGAGCTACCGCTCCGGTGAGCTAACAGAAAAAACTTACTCAAAAAACAAGTCTTTACAGAATGATACAATAAAGCTCCCCAAGCATAACAAAGTATTTTTTGATGTGCAAAAAAAATTAAAATAAAGTAATGATTTTAGAATCCCGGTTTCTTGAGGAGTTTAAACATGTTCTTTTTGGAAATTAAAAGGGTTCCTACCTTTTAAAAAAGGGAGAACATTTTCTATGTTGAGAACAACGTTCGGCATCTTTTATTCACCTTTCGTTTTATGAAAAAAAGAAAAGAAAGCATCACCTACTTTTTTTCTTTTAACACATTGCAGACTACTAATCTCCTGCTCTGTTGATCTTTTAAAATATTGTTCGAGAACAATCATCCCGTCAGGTTTTAATAAATTTTTTTTGCTCAAACAGAGCAGGGATTTTTCGGCAAGATCTGTTTGATAAGGTGGATCAATAAAAATAACATCAAATTTTTTTTTAGCGGTTTTTAGATATATTAAAACGTCTTTATGAATTATTTTAATATGCCGACTGGGACCTTCGGAAAAACCGCATTTCTTCAAGTTTTTTTTTATCAGTGTAATTGATGTAACACGGTTTTCTACAAAAACCATGTTTTCTGCGCCGCGGCTTAAAGCTTCAATGCCGATTGCGCCTGAACCGGCAAACAAATCAAGAAAAGAAGAACAGGCAATCTTTTCTTTTAAAATATTAAAAAGGGTTTCTCTTGCTCGATCTGAAGTGGGACGAATATCCGAACCCTTAAAGGTGACAAGTTTGCGCCCTTTTGCAATGCCGCTGATTACCCTCATTTCAGATCTTCAAATTGAGTGATCCCTTTAAAAAACCTGAACCTCTCTTCTATCTCTTTCCATGATAATGATTGCAATCGCTCCAGGCTAAATTTCTCTACATTAAAAGAAGCCATGGTGCTGCCAAATACAATAGCCTGTCGTTTGGTTTCATCTGATAAGTCATCTGCTTTGGCAATATATCCCATAAAGCCTCCCGCGAAAGTATCGCCCGCTCCGGTAGGATCATAAACAAATTCCAGGGGATAGGCGGGTGCAGAAAAAATAGACGAATTTGAAAACATCAGGGAACCATATTCACCTCTTTTAACAATTAAACATTCAGGACCCCAGCTTAATATTTTCTGAGCTGCTTTAACTACGTTAGGGTCTTTGCCAAGTTCCCGTGTTTCTCCATCATTGATAACAAGAATATGAATTTTGGATAAAAGTTTCTTTAAACTTTCCAATTTTCCTTCGATCCAGTAATTCATGGTATCGCAAACAATCAGTTTTGGATTTTTAATTTGATCCAGAACTTTTATCTGAAGGTCAGGATCGATATTGGCCAAAAAGACGTATTTACAATCCTTATAACTGTCAGGAATTTCAGGATTGAAATCGGCAAAAACATTTAACTGTGTGTCTAAAGTGTGAGCCTCATTAAGGTCAAAATCATATCTTCCTTTCCACCTAAAAGTTTTCCCCTGCCTCTGTTCTAAGCCATCAACATTAATGGAATGAGACCTTAATAAATTAACATGTTCTTCTGGAAAATCGTTGCCGACCACGGCCACCAGGTTGACATCAGTAAAATAGCTCGCGGAAACAGAAAAATAAGTGGCAGAACCCCCGAGGATCTCATCCGCTTCTCCAAAAGGGGTCTTAACAGAATCTAATGCCACAGAACCAACAACTAACAAACTCATTGAACCACCCTTTCTAGAACTTCTAAGAAAAAAATATTAGGAAACATAATATTGTTTTTTTAAGCAACACCGTTCTTGTTTTGGCGGGCACTTTGTATCACCGTAAGAGCAAAACACACAACAGTCTTCTTTTATTGGTTTAAGTATTAATTTACAGTTTGTGCATTCATAGAAAAACAGGCAAGAATCAACGGGCATTATTTCTTCCTTCTCAAAACTGCATTCAGGACAATTTATTATGGATTTTAAAATCATAAACTTATTTATCATTTCATTTTAAATGCTATTTTAGCACATACTTTTCGTCTTTTTTCATCAATTACAACCAAAATTGGTCGGTGAAAAAAAAACAGTAAAGATGCCAAAAAAAAGGCATGCCTGCAATGATTTAAGAAGCATCCGAAGTTGACTTTGATTTCAAGGTGTGTAAAAATTTAAAAGTACTTAGCGAGCGATTACCACATAGCTTGCCACGAGGAACTTCAATTTTAACCCCTATTAAATGTTATTAATATTATAGCTAGCATATTCGGCGCCTTTCACTAGATGGCACAATGAAAAATGTAATAATTATCGGTTCGGGTCCGGCTGGTTATACCGCAGCAATATATACGGCACGGGCTAACCTGAATCCGATTTTAATTGAAGGATTGCAGCCCGGTGGTCAGTTAACGACCACAACGGAAGTAGATAATTTTCCTGGATTTTCATCTGGGATTCAAGGTCCCGAACTCATGGATGAGATGAAAAAACAGGCCCTCCGTTTTGGTACCGAGATTTTAAGCGCAGAAGTTACCAAAGCAGACTTTTCAAAAAGCCCTTTTTCAGTTACGGTAAATGAAAAGGATTTGTACCAGACCAAAACAGTTATTATTGCCACAGGGGCTTCTGCCAAGTTCTTAAACCTGGAATCTGAGAAGCGCTTAATGGGATACGGTGTTTCCGCCTGCGCTACCTGTGACGGATTTTTCTTTAAGGAAAAAGAGGTCGTGGTTGTAGGAGGCGGAGATACCGCTATAGAAGAAGCAAACTTTTTAACTAAATTTGCCTCTAAGGTTACCGTTATCCACAGAAGAGCTCAATTAAGAGCGTCTAAAATATTGCAGGAGAACGCTTTTAAAAATGATAAAATCAATTTCTGCTGGGACAGTGTGGTAGAAGATATCTTAGATCCAGACCAAGGAAAAGTAACAGGCATCAAACTAAAAAACGTGAAAACCGATGAAGTTACTGAGAAAAATTGCGATGGAGTTTTTCTTGCTATAGGCCATACGCCAAATACCTCAATTTTTAAAGGGCAACTAAAAATGGATAAGATGGGTTATATTATTTCAAAAGATGGGGCCAAAACTTCTATCCCTGGGATTTTTGCCTGTGGTGATGTTAAAGACCATGTTTACAGGCAAGCCGTTACCGCAGCAGGATCAGGATGCGCAGCAGCTATTGAGGCTGAACTATTTCTCCAGCTATTTTAGTTATGGGTAGGTTATTAGCAAAAAGTCTTAATCCTTATCTTACGTACAACAAGTCCAGAATTACTCGTCTTCTGGAACTCATGCCTCCAAAAACGAAACCTTTGTTTCATATTTTAACGTTTCTGCTGCACACTAATCTTAGAGTGCTACCCGGTTATATAAAAGACAAGGAAGCCCATTACGGAATTGAAAACTGGCGATGGGACCAGGATAAATTAGATGATTTAAATGATTTTAAAGAATGGGGTTTTGAAAAAGTTCTGTCATTGGGAGACCGGGTCCATAATTTTTATGATCCAGACTTGTCGAAACCTGGCAGACAGGCTTAAAAAAGAAGACAAAGCAGAACAGATGATCAGCGAACAAGATATTACTGTATTAGGAAGAAAACTTTTCACTTTCTATTCTCAAAGATGGATGCAGCAGATAGATGCAGTTTCTATTACTTATTTGAACAGTTGGGGAGAACTTTTCTCTGAAACCTATGGCATAAAAGAAGGGTAGGGAAAATCATTATATATTTATTAGAAGACCCGTCGAACTTAAAGAATAATTATGATATATTTATTCCGAAAAATCAGTATTCCAAAAAAATTCATACCTTTCTAGAAGGTATAATAGTTAATAAAATAGAGAGATAATCTCTTATCCTATTGAAAAAAACATCGTGAAAATTTCTATTATTATCCCCACATTAAATGAAAGCCTGCTGCTACAAAGATTGTTGTGTGGTCTCAATAAGATTATCGACTCTCAAGTGGAAATTATTGTTGTAGACGGCGGCAGTAACGATAATACATTAGAAATCGCCTCGAAGTATGCTCATCAGGTTTTTGTAACCGAACAAGGCAGGGCAACCCAGATGAACTATGGGGCGGCTTTTGCCAAAGGGGAAGTATTATTTTTTTTGCATGCTGATTCTATGCTGACAACCAATGCTTTCCAAAAACTCAAAGAAATAGTAAAAGAATCTGCGTATGTTGGCGGCGCTTTTCGACTTCAAATTGATTCGAATAAATTATTGTTAAGTATTATCTCACAGGTTGTTAATTTAAGATCACGCTTTTTCCACCTTGTTTATGGAGATCAGGGTATTTTTGTGAGAAAAAAAAATTTCTTGGAAATAGGAAAATTTCTTATTACTCCCCTTATGGAAGATGTCGAGTTTTATGGTAGATTAAGAGCATCGGGGAAAACAGTTATTTTAAATGAAAAGATATTGACTTCTGCCCGGCGCTGGGAAAAAGAGGGGATTTTGTATGCCACATTTAGAAACTGGCTGCTATTGATAATGTATTATATGGGAATACCGGCAAAGCAACTTGAAAAGCTGTATTTTCAAGTACGTTAATTTAAAGTAACTATTAATTTATAGTTGATAACTATATGTTCTTAGTCCCTCGAAGGAAATTCTTTAAATTCCTGATATCCGGGTTGGTGTCTTTGGGGCTGTGGCCCAATATAGCCTGCAACAACAGTAATCAGAATAAACATGGAGCCATTCAGGAAAAAATTTCTGATAAAATCAGCAGAATTATCAGAAACGAAAATAGACCTGATTTTAATGTGCGATCCTTTAAACCTATATCCCCCATAAACAGAAATCAATGGTATCTGTTTACTGGAGGCTTGACAAAAGGACCTAGGACTTTCTATTTTGAGGATATTGTTTCTTTAAAATCAGAAACACAGATGTCAAGACTCAAATGTGTTGAATGCTGGTCAGCTAAGGCAAAATGGGAAGGAATTTCTATAAAAACCCTTCTTGAAATTGTTAAACCTATGGAACAGGCAAAATGGGTTTATTTTCGGTCTGTAGATGGCTACTATGAAAGCATTCCGCTAAAAGATCTTCTCAGGCCAAGAGTGCTTTTAGTTTACAAAATGAACGATAAGTTACTGCCATCAGAACATGGGGCGCCTTTGCGTTTGATTATCCCATTTAAATACGGATACAAGAACGTAAAATATATCACAAGAATGGAGTTTTTGGAAAAGGATAAATCAGGGCACTGGTCTGATGAAGGATCCTATTCTTTGGACGGTAGCATCCAGCCGGGCTATGATCATCCCCTTGATAAAGGGAAAAAAAGAATATTTATAAATGGGGGAGAAGTCTTTCACGATTTTGATAAACTAGGTTAGTTAGTTGTCATTGGTCAATAGTCAATGAGGAAATATTGTTTTAAAATAACCAATGACAAATGGTCTTGCCAATGCATGAGAAAATTCAAAGATTTGTTTATACTTTTTTTTATCTTACTCCTCTACTGTTAACCTTAATCTCCTGTCAGTCCGAACAAATCCCTGAACTAAATTTGCCCACTCCGCCACGTGGTGTGGTTGTACCTAAAGAGATGGTTTATATTCCGGAAGGCGAATTTATTATGGGACATCCCGACCATAACAAGACTGTAAGAGGCAAAAAAGTTTATACACATGCTTACCTGATAGACAAGTTTGAAGTAACCAATGAGCAGTACAAAAAATTTGATTCCACATACCGGTACCCTCAAGGACAGAATAATTATCCCGCAACTTATATCTCTTATAATATGGCAGTACTGTATTTGGATTTCGTTGGCAAGCGTCTGCCCATAGAGGCGGAATGGGAAAAGGCCGCAAGAGGAACTGATGGTAGAATGTTTCCTTGGGGAG
>MDTC01112801.1_pt1 | contig 10034 bp, 11 predicted proteins | sample 811181 | NCBI WGS metagenome assembly MDTC01 (sample SAMN05326644, study PRJNA326480) | marine metagenome | isolation source: seawater | place: Pacific Ocean: North | collected 2011
AAAGTATTCTGACCCTATTTGGTATATCCGTTTGATCATTTAATCACCCTCAGTTGAGGAGTTTTGAACCCCTGGGGCTTACCATCGAGTGTTGCGGCAAGTTCAAGCCCGTGACGGACGAAAACCGGGTCTATATAACCTTGGCTTAACTCAGAAATAATATGACGAGCCTTACTAGTTTCATCGTTGCGCATATAACTTAGGAGCCTAAGGATTATATCCTCATCTGGCCCAACTACTTCGCGGATTTCGATGTCTAAAGGATCAAAAATTGTTAAAATAATGTCACATCGTAAGAGGTCATAAACAAACTTTTGCGTAGCATTAGCAATAGCTAGCCCGCGATTTTGTCCCCAAGTACCGACGGCACAATCAAATCCATGTCTCCACCCATGAGAGGACGGTTCATTCAACGAAAGATAAAAATACCGAATGATGGGCAGTATTGATTTAGAAGTTAAATCAAGTTGTGTGACGGTTTTAAGACCTTCTATGACCATATAACCCTCGAAGTTTTATTTTTATACTTAGGAATAAAGCAAAACCTACATTTTAATATAGCTTTGAGTAGTAGTTGCTTGTCTCTGCAGGATAGAGTTTCTATGAAGTTTATCCTGGAAATAGCGGTAGCTTCTAGAAATTGGTTTAATGTAAGAAAAAAATCAAACTGGAGCGACATTTTTTTTGATCGGCAGGCAAAGGAATACAACATCTCAGGCTTTGATGTTGCCAAATGAATTGCAAGGCGCGTGTGGAGGCAATGCGTCGCATAAATCCACTAAACATTCCATTACCAACTTTATATCGTTACCTTCACACAGTAACATTAATTCTAATGCAAGAGCGCCTTTGATGCCCCGGCGGGCCTTTGTAACAGCAGTCATAAAACGGCGCTCATCCTCAGTTATGATTGCGCTGCACGCACTGCAACTTGGTGCGTTAAACCTAAAATCGGACCTGCGACTGCTACGGAGCGCCTCAAGAGCATATAATAACCTTTGGGTTATTATGGCTCCTTTGTCTGCTCCAAAATAATGGGCTGCACTATCTATTGATCTTACCCAGCTCTGTGATTGGGGAAATGCAAAAGATTCTAAAAAAAACCTTAAGAGCGTAAGCAAAGTATCTTCATCATGATCAAGCCCTGCACAACTTCGCGCAATTTCTTTAGATTCCAATTGTCTTGAACATATTTTAGAAGATGTGGCTTTTGTCATTTCGGTTCACTAGCTAGGATTTTTTGTCTGGCAAACGCAACTTGCTAGCTAGATAGATTAATCCCAAACTAAATAATTGATAGTTTTTGTCAAGAATATTTTATTGTCTCGCTCCCTTTTTGATTTTCTATGTTTGCAATTTCATTTTTGAAAAAGGCTTATCCGTTTTCTCTATTTGTTACTTGAGTAAATTTTGCGGAGCGTAGTTCAAAAAGCCTGTCTCTCGCTGCATATAGTCTTGTGCCAACAGATCGAAACATCTTTAAGGGTATAAACAGCATAGTTTTTATCTGGTAAACTTGTTAAAGCTGCAACAGTTTTGGTCGATATCGCTATTACTCCCTGCCATAGGCCTGAAAACCCAAGTTTTCTGAATTACCCAACAACTAATTGGGCCACAACTAGACACCATTTACCTTTGCAGTTGGTAGCCAACGTTTTTAAAGTATTTTCCAAACAAAATTCGTTTAATATCTGTTTTTCAACACAAAAAGGAGTAAATCATAAATGGATGAATCTTATTTAAAAAAACTTATCAAAAAATTACGAACAGAGTTTGAAGCACGAACTAGTGAAAATTTAACTAGTTATGCTGATCCTAATTTTGTCGTCTGGCTGCAAAATAATAATGCTATAGAACGTCCTAAAGAGTACGTTTCGGTTGAACGGCAAAAATTCTCGAAAGCATTAATGGAATCTTATTTAACTTCTATTAATCAGATTTCTTCTTTATTAGATGAGACAGACACCGATCGAACTTTTACAAAAGAAGAAGTTCTGGACATAGTAAACAAAGCCTTTTCTATTGCAAAAACAGAAGGTGAAACGGCCATAAAAAAATTATAAATCAGAAAGAATAATAGTTTCTATTTTGACTTCAAACTTACCTTTTTGGCTTTGGTATTTTTCCTGATAGCTGCTGAATCCATCTTAGTTTTAAATTGCGCCATTATTGAGCGAAGTGAAGAACAAGATTTCCCACCATTTTGAAATTAACGTCAAGAACGCCACCGATTTTGTAGTTGATCTGGCCTTTTCCTTTATTCTGAGAAAACTAATTTCGCAGATCAATGCTCATGCTGCTTTCGCACTTTTTTGCTTTTGCCACTTTTCTGACTGCCAATATTGTTGTTTTGGCTTTAAGCTTAGGGCAACCGAACATGTGGCCGCTGCGATAACTAGAGTTCTGTGACATGGCTCTAAATGCATTTTGTAGCAGGAGGTTGTTCGGTTTTTTAGCTCGCATTAAATTGGCTCTTAAACGCTTCCGTTGATGTTGTAAAACAGGTTGGTTACGATTTTTAAAACGGACATTTGAGGAGATAAAAATGAGTTATGTGAGAGTTACGATGGCTGACGGAAAGACAGCAGTAAACTTGGACAAAATTATAAAAAAACTGAACAAAGCCAATAAAATATTTCCTGAGATTCAGATGATGATGGTAATAGAAACAGGTGAAACCACCGCCTTAACCATTTCTGTGTACGAAAATGAAGCCGCTGCTGACAAAGGTGCAAAACAACGAGGGAAATTCCTTAAAGAGCTAAACGCTGAATTAGAAGTTTCATTTGAAGATCCTCTCGCTGCGTACTACTATAGTGACACAGTGAAAGCAGTTTAGAACTTAGACAGACGAACCTTTTTCATATACCTAACCATATTTACGAATTCCTGCACGACCAATAACGAGCGGTTAATTTTTTTATTTTTCCGTACTGCATTTGTGTCTGGCACGCAAAGATTTACGTCACTCGGGATCGGGCTTTTTAATCTGCATGGAACTGTCACCATTCGGGTGATCTGCTCCGATCCATCCTAACATGCTTTAACCACAAAATTCTTCAGTCCCTCTGTGCTATGACTAGGCTTTTTACACTTCATTTTGGATTTATCGACTTTTGCCATTGCAATTCTGCCACTGACAACAAGTTGTCGGCATATGAGCGGACTAGGCGTGATTAAGAGCAATCATTTAATGTTGGTTTGGTCACGTAGGGCTGATAAGGATTAAATTTCTTGTAGAAATGTGAGGTCTGATTTGACTGTGGATCAGGATTTAACTAAAATTCACTGCACTCAATGAGGTGTATCTGTTCGAGCGAGTAGTAAAATCGTATATGTGGGCAATTCTGGGCTTGCCCTTTTATGCAGTTTAATTGCTCAAGACAGTGATAAATATGCTGGTTAGAGTGATCGGCCTACACTTTTTTATTTTTGAGAAATTTCTTTTTCTTTAAGTAATATCCACTTAAAAAACCGATGATCGCAACTACAGGTAATGCAAATATATGTATCATTATACTGCCCAAGGCCCCACTCTATTAACAAAGGTTAAAAATTGAGAGCTTGCACCTAAGGCTGGCACCAAAGTTACTATAGAAGGCTTTGGTTATATTTGAAAGCTGAACGATTCAATTTTGGCGTAACATAGCATAGTCAAGTAATGGCAATAATCGTATACCAAGCTGGCTGAATAGGCGATGATTAGATAAAGCCAAAAAAATTTATGGTGGAGGTAGGCCACAATTTTTCCATCAAAAGCTGGCAACATAAAAACGTCGATCCCAGTGAGCTGCAATCACTGTTGAACCTAGCCCCTAACCGATCGATATTGATAAATTGATGTTGGGTAAGGTCACCACTTTGTCCTAGTCCCCTAAAACTGTGCCATTATTTTTTAGTAAAGGGAATTAGTACACATGGCTCGGAAGCGTTATTCTGATATAGATGTATTGAAGTTGTTACGCGAGATTTATGTTTATTTGCGCGACGGTTTGGACGTTGTGAGTGCGTGCCGCAAAGATGGGATTTCTGATAAGAGTTATTATTACTGGTGTTAGCCGTTTGCGCTTTAACAGTTTTCTATGGCTATCTTTTTAAGCTTGTGTCACTATTTTCAGACTGAATACTTAGTATCAAAGAGCGGACTGAGCGATCAGCCCTTGAACGCCAACATCCTTTCAAGCTTCTCCACCCTCACTCAATCCATTAATCGTGCGCGGATCAAATGCGCTTTTGTTAAGAGCCATTGATCTGATGACCGCCGGTTGACGCCGCTCAAATGTATCGAGCACCGATAGAAATGGGTTTAGAATTAGCGACCCACATTTATTCTAAATCATCATGCAATTGGTATCCAACTCGGTCTGAAAGGCCCAGATATCAGCCTGCAAATCTGTTAAACGGCTTGAACCAACCATAACGTGTCGCTGCCTAGATGCATTTTGCAGATAATTTTATCTGAGAAAAATCACAACTATTGACCTAAATGAAAAAAATATTTGACGGGGTTTACGGCATATGAAATGATCATTTATGGCTTTAGATAACAAACCATATAATACCTGTGATTGTTGTAGTAGCGACTGCGCCTGCAGCAGCTGCGGCTGTGGTGACATTGATAACTGTTCAAGCTGTGATTGCTGCGAGACAGAATGCACAAAAGATACAGAGAAATGTCTCTGTAACTAAGACTATAAAATAACCCTAGCGTTTTGTTAGCCTGCTTAAGGGGCACTTAGTTTCAGGGAGCGTAAACACGCCCAAAATTACAGTTGCTACACCTTCAAGCGAACAGTATTGACTTCGCGAACTATTTACTACAAACCAAGGAACGTTCAGACGTAAAGGTCTGCAGAAAGTTAGCCAACCAGTTCCATGTGATAGCCAAAAATCATTTAAATTTTCGATGAGGCTTATATGTTTATCGCAATGAATCGATTTAAGATTTCGCTTGGCGCTGAGAAAACTTTCGAAAGGATATGGCGCGATCGCGATAGCCATCTGAGTGGTGTGCCTGGTTTTAAAAACTTTAATTTAGTTCGTGGCGCTACTTATGATGACCACACACTTTACGCCTCACATAGCACATGGGTTTCCGAAGAAGATTTTAAAAATTGGACAAAGTCAGAAGCATTTCGACAAGCACACAAAGGAGCGGGCGGCCATGAAGGAGTTTATCTTGGTCACCCAGTTTTTGAAGGCTTCAAAGTGGTTTTATAATTAAACTAGCATTTTGTGAGGCTGCTAGAGCTTTTCTTTGTTTAGCCGCCTCCAGCCACGTAAAGACGGCATATACTGCAGAAAATGCGTCTCATTCAACTTGAGACTGCGGCTGTTTAGCTTTTCGATGGTTTCAGTGACTTCAAAATTGGCAACTGCCTGCAGTGTCTTAGGGCCAATACCACCATCATGCTTAGCCCTAATAATCTTTCGCGTTGACCTCGCTGCCCTGTTCGATCCAGAGTTAACGGCTCACTCTTAAACTGCCCAAATCAAGCCTGTCGGTAAGTCGTCAAAGTAAACGCAATCATGATTGGTAATGCGGGTTCATCTTTAAAGTCTATTGTGAAATATGCAGACAGCTCCGAAATGATAGACTTTAGTGGCGTCGATGAATGTATGCAATCCTATGGACGAACGCTTGAAGTTCAGCGGTAATAGCTAATAAATATCATGAAAAAATCCCTGCGCGGCTAGAAAGAGGTAAATCAACTTGCTCGCAGGGCGCTAATTACTGGGCACAGCAACTAACAAGGTCAAGGAGTATCCACACAAAAACAGTTTTTCAAACCAATTCAAGTGTGGCGAATCTGCCCTGCGCGGCTGTACAGAAGGGAATTTAGTTTGCTAGCAGGGCACTGGTTCGGGAGAACCAGCAAAAGGTAGTATTAATCACATAAAAAGAACTTAGCAACCCAATTTCGATGCAAATTTAGCTATAAATTCTCATTTCCGATCTCATCTTGATCAATATCAGGCTAGCTTTCAATCAATACAGTTGCACCTTAAATAAGCAAAGCACCGCCAAAATAGTCTTGCCTGCATCTAGGGGATCCGTAAACAAAACCCGTGATGGTTATCTTGGATGCAACTCATCACAAACTGCGGAAATTCGTTGCGGCAGCGGCTCGACCAGACTGGTGTGAATAGCTAAATAAGGATCAAAAAGTGCGCCAATTTAAACCAAAGCTAAACAGATTTTTCTTACTTGACTTTGCTATCATACACCAATGTTGGCATTGGAGGAGAAGGAGCGTTTACATCCATGCCATGCACATCCATGGCAAATTCTGCAAAATCCTCTGGTAATTCTGAGATTATTTTACCCCACCCTTCTTCTGGATTTTCACCCTCTAAAGTCAAAATCATAAAATCTCCATTTGGTGTCTCTTGCAAGTAAGTACGCTCATGCAAGCCAACAGCTTCTCTTTTCCCGTTAAATTCCTTTCGGGAGTCAGATCCGGGTGCAAGCATTGAATTTAACATGCCCAACCACTTTTCCTTCTTACCTGGTAAAATTGGTAAAATCATTGCTAATTGACCCATGAAATTCTCCTTTTTATTTTGGTCTATTAATTGATCATGTCTTCTATTGAGATTTTAGGAACGTTTCCTCAAAGGGATAGAAAGACAAATTGAATTATAAAACCAGCCTTAAGGTGAATTTACGTAGCGTTAAGTTTTGGGGTCTTGATATCGCCGGTAATGATACAAAGCCGTTCAACTGCAGCAAGGGTGACATCGCTATCGCCGCCCTCACAAAGCAACATTGCGAACATCCGGGCTTGGGCATAATTCTGTCGACGCATATCCTGAAGCATCTGCATGAAATACCGTTCTTCTGGCGTCAGTGAACTCACCGTCATTGGATCGCTTGCTCGTAGATACGTTAAGTTTCGACTTCTGACATGCCAAATATCTGAAATTATGATTGTGATGGCATGTGCAATGGTGGCACCAAATGGAGCCTTAAAAACGCGTTCGGCTTCCATAAATGCGGACATCCAGCACTGGGATTCTGGTTCCTCGAAGCTTTCAAATAATTTTCGAGCAATGTTCAAGACACTTGTTTCAAAACCGTCAAGTACAAGCTCCTGTCGATCCGAGTTAGAGGGATCAAGGGCGATAATTTTAATATCGGATCTTTTCGGTCGCATTGGCATTAGTCAGGTTCCCCAGATCTGCATAAGACATTTGAAGCCTAGCAGAGGGCATTTCTGAGCTGGGTGATCACTAATCCGATGAATTGCTCTCAAAGTCAACTATGGCAATGACCCGCTTGATTTACCGCCCATTTCCTGATTTCATTGCGTAGCTAGGATTATCTCAGCTTCCGACCATCAACCTCAAGGAAGCCAGATCATGACTAAAGCTACAGATCCCATTTTGTCTATCAAAAACCTCTCTATAGAATTGCCAAAAGGTGCGGATCGACAATATGCGGTACACGACGTGTCACTTGATCTGCATCGGGGTGAAATTCTTTGTGTTGTGGGCGAAAGTGGTTCGGGCAAATCGGTTATGACCGGAGCAATCATGAATGACTTACCTTGGCGATTAAAGGTCACATCTGGAGAAGTAATTTTTAATAGCCGCGATGTCATGAAGATGTCTCATGCAGAGCTCAACAAACTACGCGGCGCGCGGATTGCCATGATCTATCAGGAACCGATGGCTGCCTTGAACCCTGCTGTCCGGATCGGCAAGCAAGTAAATGAGGTGTTCAAACTGCACCGCCCAGAAATCAGCAGAAGACAGCGAAAAGAAGAAACGCTTAAATTGCTGGCGCAGATGAAGCTGCCCCAACCGACGCGCATCTACGATAGTTACCCGCACCAGGTGTCCGGCGGGCAGTGCCAGCGGATCGTCATTGCGATGGCTTTGGCCTGCAAGCCAGATGTGCTTATCGCGGATGAACCGACAACGGCTTTGGATGTGACCACGCAGGCAGAAATATTACGCCTGATCAACGATCTGAAGGAGGTCTACAACAACGCCACGATCTTTATTACCCACGATTTTGGCGTCGTTGCAGAAGTCGCGGACAGGATTGCGGTTATGTGCTGGGGTCGGGTGATCGAGGAGGGGTCCAAAACCAAAATTTTAATGGCACCGAAAGAACCCTATACCCAGCTTTTGGTTGATGCGATGCCTGTGCTGGAAGCCACTCGGCGCCCGGATATTGAGCGGAGGGATAGCCCACTGATTGAGGTAAAGGGACTGCATAAAATCTATTCAAGCGGGCTAAAACAAGTGCATGCGCTGACCGATGCGAACTTTGTTTTGCGGTCGGGTGAAACGCTTGGTGTGGTTGGTGAATCTGGGTCGGGCAAGTCAACTCTGGCCAAAACCTTGATCAGATTGGAAGACCCTTCCGAAGGCGCAGTGGTCATCAAAGAGCGGGATTTTCTCGGTCTGACCGGGCAGGACTTGGTCAAGGCACGAAAAGATATCCAGATGATTTTCCAGGACCCTTTTGGCTGTCTGAACCCGTCGCAATCTGTTGGTTACATGATAACTCGGGGTCTTCAATTACAGGGTATCTCCCATAAAGATGCCCGGCAGCGCGGAATCGAATTGTTGGAACAAGTTGGATTGGGCGAGCCGGCCTTTAAGCGCAAACCCCGCAGCTTTTCCGGTGGTCAAAGACAGCGGATTGGCATTGCCCGGGCTTTGGCTATGGGACCAGATGTTGTGATCGCGGACGAAAGTGTTTCTGCGCTTGATCTTTCAGTTCAAAAACAGGTGCTCCGCCTGATGAACGATCTGCAAGCAAAATATAGGATGGCGATCATTTTCATTACACATGATTTGCGCGTAGCAGCCCAGATCAGCGATTATATCACAGTCATGGAAAAAGGAATGATGGTCGAATTTGGCCCCGCAGAACAGGTTTTCGAAACACCCAAACATGCTTACACCAAACGCCTTCTCGCCGCCGCACCTGGCAGGGATTGGCACCCACCACGTTTGACCGCAGCAGAGGCGGCAGCAATCGCCGCGAGCATTGAAAGGGTCTGAGATCCATGTCCCCACATCAAGTCCGAATTGTTGCCCCTAACCCACAATCGCTTGAAAAAATCAAAGATATTGCGCACAGAAACGGCTTCCTAGTATCTATCAATTCTTGGGGTTTTGAAATCAATGCACCTTTGGGACATGTCTCATTTCGTTATGAAGGTACGGACTTGGTGGCAGCTTTCTCGGCCCCGTCTGATGCTGAGCTTCAAATGCTCAAGGAGATATACGCCGAACGCTTTGCCAACCTAGTATTGTCTGACAAGGTAACCTGGAGTTCTCCATCCTCAAAAAAGCCGTTGAATCAGATTTCTGCGGAGGTCATTTCATCTAATCAGATATCCCCAAATTTTGTGCGTGTCGGGTTGGCCGGAGAATTTGAGGTGTTCACTGAACGCGCGGCAGGCATGCATTTCCGTTTTTTGTTTGGCCCAGATGGTGCAGAATTGCCAAGTTTGGATGAAAATGGTTTGACATGGTGGCCGGGTGGCATTCAGGCATGGCACCGACCCGTATTCACTGTCCGAGGCCTAGGTCCCAAGAGCGATTGGATCGAAGTCGATATTGCCTTGCACCCGGGTGGGCGAACAAGTGCGTGGTGCCAATCCGTCGAAGTAGGGACTAAAATAGGTCTCAACGGCCCAAGCGGATCAAAAATGCCGACAGCTAAAAACTTAATGCTTTTTGGCGATGAAACGGCGATGCCTGTCATATTGCGCATTATAGAACAAGCCCCACGCGAAACCAGCGGTCAGGCATTTGTCGCCGTCCAAGGCCGGCTGGATATTCAACAGCCCAAGAATAGTGACAAATTCGACATGCATTGGCTGTACATGAAAGACCCGAATGCGCTGAACAACGAGCTAGAACGCTGTCTGTTTGACAATTCCAACGCCTACGTCATGTTTGCAGCCGAGAGGACTCAGGCCGATCAAGCCCGTCAGTTTCTTAAGGCTTCAGATCTTTCGTCAGAGCAATTTCGCGTTGCCTCCTACTGGACGCGGTAGTTTAACGGC
>MDTC01268218.1_pt1 | contig 10034 bp, 12 predicted proteins | sample 811181 | NCBI WGS metagenome assembly MDTC01 (sample SAMN05326644, study PRJNA326480) | marine metagenome | isolation source: seawater | place: Pacific Ocean: North | collected 2011
ATTACTACTTTCTTCCGTAGGTTTGGATTTGTTGCATTTACTGTATATATTATTCAATGGATTTATTTTGTTATGCATTTTGTTGTTTCTTCATTATATCCTGGGGTTGAAGCATATGATAGAATGCCTTGGATCGGAACATGGTTAACATTAATTTTAACATTGGTGGTATTCCACTATCTCTTGAAATTATGGTCTAAAAAAGGATATATTGGAAGTGTTGAATGGATGATTGTTACAATTGCAAATCGTTTAACACTTGTAAAGAAGCAAATTGGTTTGAAAGAAAATCAGAAGTGGTGGCAAAAAGGTAGGTTAAATGTAGAAGGTGCTTTCGATAATCCAGAATGGTTGAGTTTTGAAGTTGAAAATGTTGATGATGATGATAAAAGATTGTTAAATTATTTTTCTTGGGTTGGATTTGTATTTGTACCTTTTTCAATAGTTTCCTTGGGTATGGTGTTGGATATTGAAAAAAATAGGCCTCATTTAGATGTATCTAAAAACCGTTTATTAAATATAATTAGTATTACTTTCTTTATTGTTTGGTTTATGTTTTTAAATTTGTTTTCACTTAGTGATTTTGGTGTTTCGTTATAATTAATTATTTCCTAAGTAATAACTACAACATATGTTGTATAGGATTGGTTTATGGGGAAGCGGGGTGTCTTGCTAATTAATGTAGGAACTCCAGATGAGCCTAATATTACATCTATACGAAATTATCTAAGAGAATTTTTACTCGATCCTGATGTAATTGATGCTCCATATATTATTAGGCAGTTTTTAGTAAGGGGAATAATTTTAAGATTTAGGCCTAAAAAAATTGTTCCTAAATATCAAAGTATTTGGATGAAAGAAGGTTCACCATTAAGGGTTTTTACTCAAAAAATTGCAAATGCTTTACAAGATAGTTTGTCTGAAATTCCATGTAAAGTTGGTATGAGGTATGGTAATCCGAGTATTAAATCTGCTTTGAAAGAGTTAAAAGATGAGGGGGTTGATGAATTGTTAATTGCTCCATTATTTCCTCATTACGCTCAAGCAACCACAGAAACTTCATTCAAACATAGTCATAAAGAATTAAAAAATATGAATTGGGATCCTAAAATATTCAAGTTGAATTCTTTTCCTGATGATCCAAATTATATTATTCCATTAAGCAAATCAATAAAACCTAATTTAGGGGAAGGTGTGCATTTATTATTTTCTTTTCATGGATTGCCTTTATCTCATATTAAGAGGGCGAAAAAACTAGGTATTCCAAATTATGTTGAACATTGTGAATTAACAACATTGTCGGTAGTTGAAAAATTAAATTTAAAAAATTCAGAATGGTCTTTAAGTTTCCAAAGTAGATTGGGGCCTGTTAAATGGTTAACTCCTTCAACAGATAAAATGGTTGTTGATTTGGCAAAAAGGGGTGTAAAAAAAGTAGTGATTGTTTCTCCAGCTTTTTTAGCAGATGGTTTAGAAACCTTAGAAGAATTAGATATTGAAATTCGTGAAATATTTATGAATAATGGGGGTGAAGAATTAACTGTTGTGAGGTGTTTAAATGATGATCCTTTATGGATTGGGGGGTTGTCAAATTTGGTTTCTAAGGCATTTAATCTTCCATGTTTTGTAAATTTGGAATCTTAAGAATGAAAACTGTTCCAATTATTGCTAAAATTAATGTTGATATTTTAGATATTGGGGGAGCACTATTTGGAATTGCAATAAATACTGCAAAAAGAACAAAGCACCAAAGTGTACTCAATATTATTGGTTTACTTTTTTTAGGAATTCCTTTTCCTTCACGATAATTTTTTACATGGTGACCAAATAACTTATTATTAATGATCCAATCATAAAATCTTTGGTTAGATTTTGCAAAACATGCTGCTGCAAGTATCATTAAAGGTGTAGTTGGTAAACCTGGGATGATAATACCTATTAAACCAATTATCATTATAATAAAGCCTGAAAAAAACCACATTAATCTACTAAATAATGGCCTATCCAAATCTACTTGATGGATAGATTTGTTGGTCATGTTTTGGGGAATAAATTTTTTTTAAAATGGTTGTGTTCTTCTAGTTCATTAATATTAATAGATTGGTTTTTTAATATTCTTTGAAATTCTTGAATTAGTGTAATAATCAATATTTTTCTTAATTTACACGGGAAGCATTCAAGAACGGTGTTGTGCCGATTGTGTATGATTGTGATGGGCCCCGACACAACAGACCGTGCTGCACTTGAGAGTATGTTGATGGAATATTCAACAAAACAACTAGTGGAAGAAGTATTAGTTGCGTGGGATGAATTAACAAAAAAGAATGATGATTTTTCTGATTTAAAACAAAAAATACGAATTTTAGAGCTTGATTTGGCAGAAAGGGAAGATGGAATAGCTCCTGAGATTGCAAGATTAAAAATTTTAGAAAGTGAATTAGTAAAAACTGAAACTGAATTAGTAAATGTAACTGGAATGTTAACAGATGCTAATGAAAGGATTGCTGCACAAGAATCTGTTCTTTCTTTGGAAGAAAGGAATCGTCTTTTAGATGAAAATATAGAATTAAGTAATACTATTGAAGATCAAACTGATATTATTGAAGAAATGGAGGGGAAGATTGACCAAATGTTAGAGGCTTTACAAAAAGCAGCTAATGTTGGATTAACTTCAATTTCATTAGAAGAATTTCAAAAAATGAGAGTGTGTTTGGAAAATTCTGAGTTAGAATTAGAAGGGGAAAAGGCAGCGATTATTGCTTTGGAAGAAGAAAGAAATCGTTTAAGAGAAATTATTGAAAAATTGCGTGGGATGTTAGATTTGCGGGATAAACGTCTTTTAGAAGTTGAAGAGCAAGTTGAAAATTTGATGAGGGGGCCAAAATCAGTAAGTGCTGAACATGACTATTTAGTAGAGCAAATTGAAGAATTAAAAAGAAGGTTAGTAGAACGAAATAGAGAGTTTGAAGTCTTAAGAAGAAGAGAGAGGGGATTACATAATGATGTATTTGAAAGAGATGAAAGAATTCAACAAATGCAACTAACAATGACTGATTTGGAAAGTGGTTTACAAGATAGGACAGCTGAATTAAGAGCTTTGGAAGGAGTGCAAGAGCAAACAACAGTAGAATTAGAAAAGGCAAAACGTTCAGAAAGAACAAGAGGTTTAGTTGGAAAAATGTTTTCAGATAGTTTAACGTTGACAAAGGATCATGAAAAGAGAGAAGAAGAACGAAGTAATCCAAAAAAAGAAAGGACCCTTGAAACACCATCTATTGATGATATAGAACGTTTGGTTGATGGTGAAGAAATTATATTAAATGTTAATGAAAGAGATTTAGAATCTTCAGAAATTGAATTGAAGAAGAATCCGAATGCACCTGGTGGTTCGGCGGTTCCATTAAGTGAAGAAGAAGATAGTTGATAATATGAGAAAAACCAAACTTTGTCCAAAATGTGGAAGTAAAGATTTGAGTAAGGAAAGAGATGCTATCATACAAAGTCGTGAGTTTTTTAAAATAATATCTTGTAATAAATGTAAATTTGTTGAATTATATATGCCTGATAATGAGGAAAGGGAAAAGAAGATGCGGAATAGTAGTATTTTTCTTTGGTCTATGATTGTTGTTGGGTTTGCAATTCCTATTGGTGTTATGCTTCTCTTTCTAATTCCTTAAGAACATCAATTAATTTTTTTAATTTTATTTTAAGTAAATTATAATCTGTAAAAGATTCTAATAAATTACCTGTTACAATCCAATCAGCTCCTGCTAATGCAGCTTTCTTTGCTGCTTCGGGGTTTTTGATTCCTCCACCAACAAATAATAAACCATTAAATTCTTCTTTTGAAGTAGATATTATTTTTTCTGGAATTGGTGTGTCTGCACCACTTCCTGCTTCTAAATACAATATCTTAAAATCAAAATATTTAGCTAAACGTGAATATTTAATTGTTGTATCTATGTCTGTTTTTTTAATTAATTCAGCATCTCCAACTTCTCCTACTCTCATCCCTGGCTCAAAAACTAAATAACCTGTAGATATTGTTTCAATATTATTTTCAGAAATAAATTTTGTAGCTTTTAATTGTTCTTTAATTAAATATTTTGTTGAGTTACTATTTAATAAAGTCATGAATAGTAATGCATCGGCATTTGTACTCAGTGTACTAGAAGCATTTGGAAATAATATTACTGGTATTATTGATGTTTGATCTTCAAAGATTCCGTTTTGTGTTGCTGCCCATTGTTGTAATTCCATTGTTTCTTGAATAATTTCAACTGTTTTTTGAACTGATGTTTTATCAGTAGTTGAACCCCCGATTAATATTAAATCTGTTCCAGATTCTATGGCTATTTGAACTATTTTAGATGATTCTTCAGGGGTTTGTTTTTCGGGATCTATTAGTGTTGCATGTTTTGGTGTGTTTTTTAATGATAGTAAATAATCAAATGTATTCTTATATTGATCTGGTATCATTTTAAATCTCTCTCCTTGTTTTTGTTGCTAATAAAAATCCTCGATCTATCGTGTTATTTGCTAAAATTTCATTGGATGTTGGAGGATAAGATGATTTTATTACTTCTATAAATTTATTTTCAGAACTTTCATGTTCTTGAAAATTACATGTCCAAATTTCGTTTAAGTTATCTTTTTTATTTATTGAAATGTATTTTTCATCAAATTTATTTTCTTTAAATTCAACAGATAAATACCCTTTCCAGGGGATTAGTTTTTTTGAATTTAAGCTTATCATTAAATTTTTTGAATTTATGAAGTTTGTAAAATCTCCAGGAAAACCACTTGATTTTGTTTTATATCCTGCACAATTAATTATAATTTTATTTTTTTCTAATTTATTGATTAATGATTCTGTGACTGTAGTTTTTAAATTTATTTTACAACCTAATTTTGTTAAATATATCGAAAGTGATTTTTCTAACCATTCTCTTCTAAATGAAAATAAATTATCATCTAAATTTAATAATGTTAATGGTTGTAATTTAATTTTATCAATTAATATTTCAATATTTTTTGATTTTTTAGCTATTCCTGGTGATCTTGTAGGTGATCCTATTTCTTGTCTTGCTTCAAAAATTGTAATATTTGATGGTTTTATTTCCATTTGAATTAATTTAAATGCACATGAAAGTCCTGTTAATCCTCCTCCAATAATAACTATTTTATTCATTATTATCTACCTTTAATTCTAATGCGAACACTGGACAAGAAGGAATACATAATTCACAATGTGAACAGTTTTTTTCATCAACGACTGCTATTTGATCTACTAATTCTAAAACTGAAAGAGGGCAAAGTCCAATACATGCACCACATCCATAACAAAGATCATCAATTACGTTAAATTTGTGACCCTTTAATCTTGCCATATTACTATCCAGAAGTTTTTACTTTAGAAATTTATACCCTAACCCCTTTGTTTCCATTGGAAATATTAATTTAAAATATCAATGCAAATCATCAATTCATTTCCAATGCAAATTACCTTAATTATCCATTTCGCGACAATCAATTAAACATTTCTTAGATATTCAATATTTTACAATACAATTATTTTCCAATGGAAATAGGGGGGTGGGCCCATATATTGAAGTGAAAATACATTTTAGGATTGAACAATGGTAATGTATAATCCAACACGTATCACCTCTTATCCATCTGATCCAATCGATAAAGGATTTAGGTATCATTTTTTAGGAGGGGGTGAAGAAGTAGGAAATGTTGGTTGTATAATAGAAGATTATACTAAATCAAAATTATTATTTGATTATGGATTAGCTCCAACCAAACCTCCTAAATATCCTGCAGCAGCACCCAAAATTTCAAATTCAATTATAACACATGCACATATTGATCATTTAGGAATGGTACCTTGGTTAAATTCATCACATTATACAAAATTACATGCTACAGCTTTTACATCATCAATATCTAAATTAATGTGGAATGATTGTTATAAAGTAAGTAAAATAGAAGGATATCCCTTAGCTTGGGATAAAAGAGATGCTTCAGAATCAGAATCAGCATGGAACGTTCATGAATATAATAATATAAACGAATTAAATGATTGGACTTGGTGTTTAAGAAAAGCAGGACACATTCCAGGTGCAGCTATGATAGATATTCAAACACCTGAAAAAAAAATATTAATTTCTGGAGATTTTGATACTAGAAATTCAAGATTAGTAGAAGGTGCAAAACCCCAAAAAACAGATATTTTATTTATGGAAGGAACTTATGGAGGAAGAAACCATCCAAATCGTGAAGAAGAAGAAAAGAGATTTTTGAGAGAGGTTGAAAAGGTAGTAGAAAGAGGAGGTACTGCATTAATTCCTTCTTTTGCAATGGGCAGAAGTCAAGATATTTTGATGATTTTACAAGATTCTGATTTAGATTTAGAAATACATTATGATGGAATGGGAAAAACAATTACAAAAACAATGCTCAATCATAAAAATGAATTATTAAATCCTTCAGCATTAGAAACAGCATTTGGTAGATCAAGAAAAGTATCAAGTAAATCAGATAGGAAAAAAGCGTTAGAAGCAGATGTTATTGTAAGTACTAGTGGAATGTTGGAGGGAGGTCCAGCAGTTTGGTATCTTAATAGATTAAGAATGGATAAAAGAAATTCAGTATTTTTAACAGGCTATCAAGCAGAGGGAACTGGAGGAAGAATGCTATTAGAAAAAGGAAGATTACCAATTTTTGGAAATATCACCCCAATAGATCTTGAAGTTAAAAGATTTGATTTTTCAACTCATGCAGGTCATGATGAATTAGTAAATTTTGCAAAAGAATGTAAAGCTGAAGATGTTATACTTTATCACACAGATCACAAAACATCAAGACCCCCATTAACCAAATCATTATTAGAACTTGGAATTAATGTTCATACACCAATGAATAGAGAAACATATATTATTGAATAAATATAAAAATAAATAATTTTTGGGAGGGTAATAATATGGCACATAAAACATTATTATTTACATCAATTATTTTTTTATTAATAATTCCTAATTTAGTATCAGCAGGAGTAACATATATACCAGGTCCAACACATAATGATACATTTGAACCTGGAGTAGAATATTCCTATACATTACCCGAATCAATGAACGAAAAATGTAAAAATCTTGATTGTAAATATGTAACAAATTTAGATGATAACATAGGATATTGTATGTTTGGAAGAGGTCAAGAGATGTTATTACCAATTACAATAACTGATGGTAATGCAAGTACATATTTCATAAATGTTTCAACTTGGGAATTTTCACCTTCTGAAATAACCATCACAACCGGATCAACATTAATTTTTACAGTAATAGACAATTCTACAATGCATAATATTGTTCTTCCTTGGGCTACCCCCATCATTGAAGAGCCCAAAGAAACACCAGGATTCGGATTTAACATTTCAACACTTGCAATTTTATTTGCATTTATTTATTTTAAATCCAAAACACAAAAATATATTTAGGAATTGGTATTTATGAAGAGAGTATTATTATTAGTTGTATTTTTTATTTTAACCCCCTTAACTGGTTGTTATCAACCAAACCCTATGGAGGGCGACATCATTATACCACCAGAAGAGTATGAATGTATGTCATCTGAAAATCCAAAAGATTGTTTTTCAAATCTATATGGAAATGAAACCGATTTTATAGGCACAATAACAAGTGAAACACCAGGATCATCAATTCTTGATGGGGTTGCAGTACCATTTATTTATTATGAAAATGAAATATTTTATTTGTATATGTGTAACGGAACCGAAGGCCATCATTATTCCACATCTACTAATGGGTTGAATTTCACCTCCCCTCTTCGAACAGGAATTGGGGGGTGTGGATTAAATTTTATTAAATTAAATAACGGCTCATATAGATTATATACAACAACAAAAGTTGTACTTGAAAATGGAACAGAATCAATAAATTCAACATCCTCATTATTTACAAATTTAACAGATATTGGCCCAAAAAATAGAATTAATGATAATGGAATTAATGCAGAAGCAAAAGGAGAACCTTGCAATGATTTTATGGGAACTCCAAATGTCATTAGATTAAATGAAAATGATGATAGTGTTAGATTATATTTTTCTTGTTCTGATCCTTCACATATGGCTAGCTTTACTTCATTAGATGGTATTAATTTTGGAGAAAGTGATGGGATTCTACTCCAACAAGCAATTGATATCGAAGTACATAATATTGGGGACAAATATCGTGTATTTTATACATTATTTAATCCCGAAGATCACCCACAAATATCTCCATTTCATCCTCAAGAGATAATGACTGCAGTTAGTGATGATGGTTTAAATTGGGAGGTTGAAGGGATGATTGCAAATGTTTCTTCCGTTTCTGAAGCGTTAGGAATAGAGATTACTGTTTTAGCAGATCCCACCGCTGTGCAACTTGATGATGGATCATGGAGAATATATTTTGGTAGTGCTAGTGAAAAAACAGATGACCAGGGAGGGATTTATTCATTAAGGTGGCACCCAAATTAACTATTTTTCATTTCTTTTAACAATAGAATCTAATATACAAATCTCATGAGGTTGTTTAGTACCATGGCAATGAAGCGCAGAAAAAAGGGTCGTATGAAAAAAGGCAGGCGTCCTCAACCACTACCAGGAATGCCGATGCCACCACCAATGCCAAAGAAGAAAAAACCAGTGAAAAAGAAAAGATTTAGATTGAAGAAAAAAATAAAATTAAGTTTAAAATCTTCAACAATTTCTGAATCTAATGAAGGTTATAATGAAAGCGCGGGTTGGACATCAAACACAAACACATCAATTTTAAATCAAAAAGAAACAACAAAAAAAGAACCAGATTTTATTAAACACCAATGTGGTTTATGTGGAACTGTAATGCAAGTTCCAAAAGCAAAAAGAGCAACATATTCAATTATTTGCCCCCATTGTGAACACGAAGAGAAATTTGGTTAATAAAATAGATAATATTTTAAAAAAATCCAAACTCTATTCAAACATGAAAAGAGACGAGGGTGCTTCTGTTGGAATTGGAACCCTCATCACATTTATTGCAATAGTCTTAGTATCAATGATAGTTTGCTCTACAATTATAGTTACTATGGAAAAAGCGTTTAAAAATCAAACAAATACAGCAGAAGCTACAGAACAAAACGGCAAGATAATTGTAGATTCAATATTTATTTATCGTTTTCAACCTTGTTGGGTTACAGACTTTGTTTCGACAGAACCAGATTGTTCTGATGCACCAGCGGGAAACCAAAGACCATGGGGACATCATCAACTATTGATGAATTTTCATTTAGCACCAGGAAGTACACCTATTGAAGTAACAAATGCAAATTATATTGTAAGGTGTGAAAATGAAGGGGTTACAGATTTAAATGAAAACGGAATAAATGATGGAAGAGAAGTGACAACACCAAGATTTTCATCATCATTTTCTGGCTCTGCAACCGCACAAACAACAGCACATGGAGCCCCAAATGATGCTTTTGAAAATGGGTTTGTTACAAAATTAAATGATAATATTAGACTTAATCTTTTAGAGCAAGATCAATCATATAAAATAAAATTAGAATTATTTGATAATATGAATAATAATGGTAATGATGAAGAGCGTAATGGATGCCGTATTTCCACACAATATGATACCACTTTACTAATTACATTAGGGGGAGGATTAGCAACAGAATATACTTTACATTTTAGAAGTTATGAGGTTGGCCAATTAGTAATTTAATTAAATAATAATTTCAATTATACGTTTACCAGCTGCGATTATCAAAACTAAAATTAAAAGAGTTCTAACTACTGATTGTTTTGCTACAGTCCCAAATTTAGAACCAATAATCCCCCCAATTAATACAACAACAATAAATGGAAATAATATATTAAAATCTATTTCTAATTGATTAGAAATTCCAGCACCAAATAATCCTGCTGCCGAATTTACCCAGATAAATAATGCAGAGGTTGCAGCTACCGTTTTAGGATC
>MDTC01018388.1_pt1 | contig 10032 bp, 7 predicted proteins | sample 811181 | NCBI WGS metagenome assembly MDTC01 (sample SAMN05326644, study PRJNA326480) | marine metagenome | isolation source: seawater | place: Pacific Ocean: North | collected 2011
ATTTAGCTATTTTTATTCTTCTAAGGTTATCCTTATCAAGATTTTTTAATTTAATTCTTAATATTGAGGCTTGAATTTCATCAAGTCTAGAATTTCTACCATTAATTGAGCTTATATATCTATCAGTCCAACCGTATTCTCTAAGCATTTTAATTTTTATATAATATTTATTTGAATTAGTGGTAATTAACCCAGCATCGCCAATTGCTCCAAGGTTTTTAGTTGGATAACAACTAAAACAGGCTATATCCCCAAAGCTTCCTAGTTTTTTTTTTTTAAACTTTGCCCCATGTGCTTGAGAAACATCTTCAATTAAGAAAATATTATTTTGTTTGCATATCTTTTGAATTTTATCAATTTCAACCGATTGACCATAAATATGAACTGGAATTATAGCTTTAGTTTTTTTATTTATATTTTTTTTTATTTGATTGTAGTCAATTGTGTAAGTATCAGGATTTATGTCAACAATTACTGGATCAGCACCAACAGATTTAATTGCTGATACTGTGGCAACTGCTGTATGTGCTACAGTAATAACCTCATCTCCCATTCCAATATTCAGTGCTTTCAAAGCTAATTCAAGGGCATCAGTTCCATTAGCTACTCCTATTGCAAATTTAGTTCCGATATATTGAGAAAATTCTTTTTCTAAATTTTTAACTTCATCTCCTAATATATATTTTTTACTATTTAAAACTTTTGAGATGGATTTCTCTATTTTTTTTTTGTAGCTATTAAATTGAGCATTAGGATTTGCTGTATATATCATCAAAATTTTTTAACGTTAGGAACATGAACAATCCATTTGCCACCATTTTTAGTATATTTATTTTCTTTTTCCATAATTTCTTCAGCATGATTCCAAGCAAATAGTATTGTAGTATCTGGTGGTGCCTCTATAAAATTACTATAATTTTTTACAGGAATATGCATTCCAGGACTAAATTTATTTTGTTTTATTGGAGTAGTATCAGAAATATATTCAATTAAATCTGGTCCTATTTTGCAATAATTAAGTATTGTTGTGCTTTTAGAAGTTGCGCCATATGCAACAACACGATTATTATTTTTTTTCTCTTCCTCAAGTATTTTGATTAGGTCATTTCTTGATTTTTCACAGTTTTTTCTAAATTTTTCATATGTTTTTGGAGAGTCCAGGCCCATTTTTTTTTCTTTTAAAAGAAATTCACCTACAATCTTTTCAGCCTTATAGGATCCTTTTTTAGATAATATATATCTCATTGATCCTCCGTGAGTAGATTGTGGAAGTAAATTTATTAACTCAAAACCATATTTTCCAAAAATATTCTTAATAGACATTGCTGAAAAAATATATACATGTTCGTCGTATATTTGGTCATATGACGTCTTTTCAATCATATCACCCAAATAAGGATCTTCAAAAATTAGAAGTCCGTTTTTATTTAGCACATTGGACGCAGCCTCTGCAATATTTTTTAAATCAGGAATGTGACACATTACATTTGCTGCAAGGATAACATCTGCACTTCCATATTTATTTAAAATATATTTTGCTGTATCCGTGTTAAAAAACTTTGTTTCAGTATTTACTCCATGTTTTTTTGCTTCATTCCCCACATTTGCTGAGGGCTCAATACCTAAGTGTCTAATATTCTTATTAGAAAAGTTTTCTAGTAGAATTCCATCGTTACTTCCTATTTCAATAACAAAGGGATCATTTTTGCCAATTAAATAATTTTTGAAAACCCAATCAGCATATTCTTTAAAATGATCTTTCATTTTTTTAGATTGTCTAGAAAAGAAAGCATAGTTTTCATGAAACATCATATCAGGATTTGGTTGATGTTCTAGCTGCACTGTAAAACATTTTTCACAAAAAGCAGTGTTCATATCAAAATAAAATTCATTTTGAAAATCATTTTCTATTAAAAAACCATTTGCAATTGGCATTTTTCCAAAAAATATAAAAGGTTCAATTGAGTTTGTGCAAATTCTACATTTCATAAATATTTATCATCAATAGTTAATATTCTTATGATATTTATTAATTTAATAAAATAAAAGATTTAAATAATATTTCTTAATTATCATAAAAATATATCTTTAATATAATTTAAAGCAACTCTACTTTTTACCATTTAGAACTAGTTTTAGATAATTTCCATAATTTGAGGACTTAAATTTCTTAATTATCTTTGACAGTTTTTTTTGATTTATCCATTTTTTTTTATAGGCAATTTCTTCAATACATGCGATTTTGAATCCTTGCCTTTGTTCAATGGTCTCAACAAACTTACTAGCCGAAAGCATTGCCTCATGTGTTCCAGTATCAAGCCAAGCAAACCCTCTTCCAAGCATTTCTACATTTAATTTTTTGTTTCTCAAGTAATGTTTGATTACGTCTGTTATTTCAAGCTCTCCTCTTTTTGAGGGTTTTATTTTTTTTACAATTTGAACTACATCATTATTAAAAAAATATAAACCTGTTATTGCTATATTTGATTTTGGTTTCAAAGGCTTCTCAGACATTCCTGAAGGTTGTTTTTTTTTATTTAATTCTAATACTCCATATTCAGATGGATTAGATACTGGATATCCAAAAATACTTGCTTGATTAGATTTTTTTTTAGCACTAGTCAAATTACTAGTAAAATCGTGACCATAAAAGATATTATCACCCAAAATTAGACATACTCTATCAATACCAATAAAATTTTTACCAATTATAAATGCATCAGCTAAACCTCTGGGTTTACTCTGTACTGCATAAGATATCTTTATTCCAAATTGAGAGCCATCAGATAGAAGTTTTTTGAAATTAGATAAATCGTCAGGAGTACATATAATTAAGATATCTTTAATGTCTGCTAACATTAAAACAGAAAGTGGATAGTATATTAATGGTTTATCATATATTGCTAACAATTGTTTTGACGTTGCAAATGTTGCTGGAAACAATCTACTTCCTTTTCCACCAGCTAGAATTATACCTTTCATTTTATTAAACCTAATCTTTTTCTATTGTATTTTTTTTTAGCGTAATCATTATTTGATTTATATTTTTCTAAATACCAATTTATAGTTTTTTCAATACCAGTCTCAAAACTTTCTCTTGGTTTCCAATTAAGTGTGTTTTTAATTTTTTTTGTATCAATTGCATATCTGTTATCATGGCCTGGTCTATCTTCTACATATTCTATTAAATTGACATAACTTTTATTTTTACTAAATGGTTTAATTGTATCTAGTTTTTTACATATAGTTTTGACCACATCTATATTTTTAATTTCATTATTCCCACCAATATTATAAGTCTCACCAACTTTACCTTTTACAATTATTTTAAATAAAGCTTCTGCATGATCATTAACATAAAGCCAATCTCTTATTTGTTGACCATTTCCATAAACGGGTAATTTTTTCTTGTCTAAAGCATTTAAAATTATTAAAGGGATGAGTTTTTCTGGAAACTGATACGGTCCATAATTATTTGAACAATTAGAAATTATAATAGGAAGTTTATAAGTTTTATACCACGACCTAACGAGGTGATCAGCACTAGCTTTACTTGCAGAATATGGTGAGCTAGGGTCATATCTAAAATTTTCGTCAGCAGGCAGACTTTTTAGATCTAAATCACCATAAACTTCATCGGTTGATATATGATGAAATTTAAAAAGTTTTTTATTTTTTTTATTTAAACTCTGGTAGTACTTTCTTGACTCCTCTAAAAGTGAATATGTTCCTAAAATATTTGTTTTTATAAAGGTATTTGCTGAATTAATCGATCTATCAACATGAGTTTCAGCCGCTAAATGCATTACTAGTTGCGGATCATATTTCCTAAATATCTTGCCAAGCTTATTTCTATTACAGATATCAAGCTTTTCAAAAAAGTATTTTTTATTCTTTATATATTTTTTTAGTGATTCTAGAGAACTTGCATAGGTTAATTTATCAATATTTATTACTTTATAATTGCTATTATCTAAAATGTGTCTAATTACCGCTGAACCTATAAAACCTGCACCACCAGTAATTAATAATGTTTTTTTCATTTTTTTTAAATTGTCTTTTAATTTAGCAATTTTCCATCTTTAATATTAATAATTCTGTCGCAGTTTTGTAAAGTACTACGCCTATGTGCAATCATCAATAAAGTCACACTTTTTTTTAACAAATTTAACTCATTTATAATTTCATTCTCAATTTGATTGTCTAGAGCACTAGTTGACTCATCAAGTATTATAAATTCTCTATCATGATAAAATGCTCTAGCCAGTGCAATTCTTTGCTTTTGTCCTCCAGATAATTTAATACCATTTTCTCCAATCTCGGTATTAATTCCGTTTATCATTTCAGAAATAGTTGATGTTAGTTTTGCTTTATTTAACGAAATGATTACTTTTTTTTCATTTATCTCATTTTTTTTGATACCTAATGCTACGTTTTCTTTTACCGATCCATCTATGATAAATGCTTGTTGAGGCAAATAAGCTACCTTAGAAATAAAAAAGTTATTTGATACTTTTGTATTTATATTGTTTACAAAAATTTGACCTTCATCTGGACTTAATAAACCGAGCATAACATCCACTAGCGTTGTTTTACCAGAACCCGAGGGGCCCATAATTCCAATAAAATCACCTCTTTTTATCTTTAAAGAAATACCATTTAGATTAACTTTAGATTTTTTGTTATATGAAAAAATTATATTTTTGAGTTCTAAAGACTCAAATTTTTTGATATTGATTATTTCATCTTCTGATGAGAGCCTGCTTTTAATTTTTTCTTCAAAATTTCTTAATTTAATTAAATCATTAGTAAGAATTTTAATACCATCTCTACTATATCTTAAATGTGAAACACAGCTTATAAGTTGATTTATTGATGGAATAAGTCTTATGCCGGCTACTCCAAACATACTTAATGTGGGTATTAGACTCATTTCCTCTTTAAGTAAGGATGAACTTACGATGAAAATTATTACTATAAAAAATATTAAAGCAGCCTCAATTACATACTTTGGACTTTGTGAAATAGTAAGCTGATTAAGTAATGCTTGAGAAAACTTTTTTGAAGCTTTTGATAAATTATTATAAAAAAAATTAGAAATTCCTAAAATACGAATAGTTTTAATTCCATGCATGGACTCATTAACAGCTCTTAGCATATTGTTAGACTCCATATTCGTTTCTGAACCATATCTAATCATTTTATTTTTAAAAAAAAAATCAAATACAAACATCAAACTACCTAAAACTAGAATTAGTACCACAAATACTAAAAAATTTGAAAATGCTAAAAATATTAAAATTGCCAATGCTACAGTCCCTTCACTTAATATTCTAAGCATACTAACTAAAACAGTTTGAGAGTATTGGTTTGCCAAATGAAAAATGTTATAGATATATTCTGAAGTATTTCTGTCTGTGAAATTTCTATAGTCTAAGTTTTGATAAGAGTTCATTAATTCTGCTCTTAACTTATTTCCTTGACCTAATCCAAACTTTAAAATCAACCTATTAATGAAAATACCAGCCAATGCTTTTAAAATGAAGAGACATATTAAAGTAAGTCCAATTATGATGAATAATTGATTAAGACTATTAAATGATAAATGCCTATTTATGAAAGTATAAATATCACTAGATAAAAATTTTGATGGTTCTGTAATAATCGATATATATGGATAAATTAAACTGATACCAATGATGTCTAATATTGATAGTAGCATAAAAAAAATTGCCATTATCCATAAGTATTTAAAATCTTTTCCAAGAATAATTATTATTTCTTTAATAAAATTTTTCATAGAGAGATAAATATTGTATGTGCTATAATAAACTTATTTAAATGTAAATTCTTAAAAACTTTATTCTAGTGAAAAAAAAATTTGATGTTGCTTTTGCACCTTTAAATAAGAGACTATTGCATTTAGCATACGAAATTTCAAGACCTTTGATAAAAGAAGGAATTTCAGTTTGTATATTAAGAACATCTTTTAATGGCAAAAATTTATCAGCATTCAATGATAAAAATTTGAATAATAAAATTGATAATGTGATACCAATAATTGATGTCCCATTTACAAAGTACAAACACCGAGCTAAATTTTTTAAAAATATAGTTAGAACAATATGGACACATAATAAACTAAACTTATATTGGAAAGCTCCATATAAATCTTTAGTCACATTTATGGATGACTATGATATTGATGAGGTATTAAACATTTATAGTAGAAAAAAAGGTATTCCAACAATTATGATCCAAGAAGGGTCGGAACCAAGAAGAAATAAATACAATTACTCATTATACGATTTTTTTTTATTTTTAAGAAACGTAATTTTTAGAAATTATTTTAATTCCAAAGCCACAGGATTAAATTCAGATTACGTTGCAGCCTGGAGCAAAATAAATTACAAACATTTTATCAACAATGGGCGAACTTCAAAAAATACATTTATAGTTGGATCACCTTACCCATTAGAAAAAATCAAAAAAATCAAAAAAATCAAAAAAATAAAAAAAATAAAAAAAAATATCCTTATCTTACATCAAACCCTTTATCATCGTTATTCATCAGTAAAATGGAATGATGAGTTGTGGACTGAATTATGCATGCATTTATTGAAAAAAGGTTATAATGTTATAATGAAGCCTCATCCAAGAGCAGGAAGTAAAAAAGAAATTAAATTATTTCATACTATAAAAAAAAAAGCAAAATTATTAAATAAATCAATACAAATTATTAAAAAAAATATCTTAGCTGAAAAATTGATATATAAAGCTAATCTATTAGTTACTTGTAATTCAGTTGGGGCAAATAATGCATTGGGAAACGGAATACCTGTTATTTATATAGATACAGAATTTTCTAAAAATCAGGTACTTCATAAGCTTAAAAAAGATAATGATATAATTTTAGTCCAAGACTGGAATGAGGCAGTAAATAAAATTGATCATATTTTCAATAATCTTATTGAATTAGCTTATTGGAGGAAAAAAGGTTATTCCTCATTAATTAAATTATCTGGAAATCCGGAAATTTTTAAAGAAAGTTGGGTGAAATTAATTTTAAAAGTTATCAATGATAAAAAAAAATTTAGTTAAAAATATATTTGTCGAGTCACTTTTGGTGAAGCCAGAAATTAGGATTATCAAAAAAACATTAAGTCTTCTTAAAAAATTAAAGCTTAATAAAAATATTACAGTAACTAAAACTAAAGTAGAAAAATTAAAAAATTGGTATATAAATCCTTTTACAGGAAATTTAGAACATAAATCTAAAAGATTTTTCTCTATTGAGGCGGTAAAATACAAAAACGGATTTAATTCTGAAATACAACCAATTATAAATCAAAAAGAAGTAGGAATTTTAGGTATAATTTGTCAAAAACATAATGGAATTTTGAAGTTTTTGCTTCAAGCTAAGTTTGAGCCAGGTAATAAAAATATTTATCAATTATCTCCTACCATTCAGGCCACCAAAAGTAATATAGAGAGAGTTCATGGGGGCAAGTCACAAAAATATTATAAATATTTTTCAAATGAAAGATCTAAAATTCATTTTTCAATTCTTCTAAGTGAGCAGGGAACAAAATTTTATAATAAAAAAAATAGAAATATATTAATAGAAGTACCAGCAAAAAAGTATATTGATATTCATAAAGATTTTATTTGGTTAACACTGTCTGAAATTAAACTTTTAATTTCCAGAAATAATATTCTCAATATGAGCACAAGGTCCGTTTTGTCATGTGTAAATTTGAGCCCATTTTCTTCACATAATATGATTTTATTGAACTCTTTGATTTCAAATAAAGAAGACAGAAAAAATATAGCTCTACTAAAAAAAAAAAAATTATTAAATCTTTCAAAGAATACCAAAAGTTCATCACTCACTAATCTTTCAAAAGTACCTTGGTACAATAATGAAAAAAATAAAAAAACACTTATCAATAATTTTTTTATTCAAGGATTAAAAATAAAATCAAATACTAGAGAAATAGATAGTTGGGATCAACCAATTTTAAAACCAATAAAACAAACTATGTATATTTTGTTAATAAAAATTATTAATGAAAGATGTCATTTCTTATTAGATGTTAAGTATGAGCCCGGTATAATTAAGAATAAAATATTTGTGCCTACATTTTCATATTTAAAAATAAAAAAAAATAAAAAAACTCTGGACAATTTAATAAAAAAATTTGATGGAAAAATAGTTCATAGATCAATACAATCTGAGGAGGGAGGTCGTTTTTATTTTGCTCAAAATGAATATGTTATTTTAAAGATTCCAGATAATAGAACTATTGATAAGAAATTAAAAAAAATTTGGTTACCCATTTCACAAATTTTAATATTAATTAGAACAACTAATTTTATTGGAATTCAATTGAGGACTTTTTTTTCACTAATGAATTTTTTAAAAAAATAATGAAAATTAACTTTGGACTTATAGGTTTTTCTGACATTTCTGAGAGAATTATGATAGATATAATTAATAGCAATTCGAAATGTTCAATTAAAAAAATAGCCTCAAAAACAAGAATTATACCAAAACAAGTTATAAAAAAAACTAATGCAATTGCATGCAAAAATTATTTAGATATTATTAATGATAAAAATATTGATGCTATTTATATCTCAATACCAGCTGGAATTAGATTAAAGTGGACTAAATTAGCACTTAAATCAAAAAAGCATATCTTAATTGAAAAACCTGCAACAATGAATATCTCTGAAGCTAGACAAATCACCAAGCTTGCAATAAAAAATAATTGTGTTTTAAAAGAAAATTTTATGTTTTTACATCACAAACAGCATAAATTTGTTAAAAATATTATAGACAGAAATTTGATAGGTAAAATTAAATTGATTAATTGTATATTTACGTATCCAAAATTTAAAAAAAATAACTATAGAAACTCTAAATCACTTGGTGGTGGCGCACTTTATGATGTTGGGTGTTATAGTTTAAAGCTTGCCAATTATTTTTTAGGAGGAAGATTGAGAGTTGATAATTCAGCTTTAATAAAAAAAAATGGAATTGATATATTTGGAAATATATCCATTTCTAACCAAAAACAACAAATTTTAAATTCAGTTTTTGGATATAACGCGCCCTATAAAAATAGTTATCAGATTATATGTGAAAATGGCTATATAAATGTTTTTCGTGCGTTTAGTATACCTGTAAATAATGAGTCAAGAATTGACGTTTATAGAAATAATAAAACAAAAACTTATTATAAACCTGACAATCATTTTAAGAATATTTTGAAAATATTTTTAAATGAAATAGTTGAAAAAAATTATTTAAAAAATAATAATGACACTATTTTGCAATCTAATTTGATTAGTGAAGTTTTTAAAAAAAATAAATTTTTATGAAAAAAATTATAAGAGTAACAAAACCTTCCTTACCTTCAATCAATGAATATTTTAATTTATCCAAAAAGATCTGGTCAACTGGTATTTTAACTCATAATGGACCATATGTTCAAAAATTTGAAAAAGATCTTAAAAAAAGTTTAAAAGTCAATAATTTAAGTGTTGTTGCAAATGGTACATTAGCAATACAACTTGCAATAAAGTCCTTAAATTTAAAAGGAGAAATAATTACCACACCTTTTACTTGGATAGCAACTATAGATGCAATTATATGGGAAAAATGTAAACCAATCTTTGTAGATGTTGAGCTAGATACATTTAATATTAACCCAGATTTAATTGAAAAAAAAATTACCAAACATACAGTGGCAATATTAGGTGTTCATACTTTTAGCAACCCATGCAATGTTGAAAAAATAGGTAAAATTGCTAAAAAACATGATATTAAAGTTATCTATGATGCAGCTCATAGCATGTTTGCAAATTATAAAAAAAAAACCATTCTTTCATATGGGGATGTATCTGCAACAAGTTTACATGCAACAAAAATTTTAAACTCAGTTGAAGGAGGAGTATGTATTTCAAAAAATCAAGCACTAGATAAAAAGATAAAAAAAATTAGATTTTTTGGATTTGATAACAAGG
>MDTC01030601.1_pt1 | contig 10032 bp, 10 predicted proteins | sample 811181 | NCBI WGS metagenome assembly MDTC01 (sample SAMN05326644, study PRJNA326480) | marine metagenome | isolation source: seawater | place: Pacific Ocean: North | collected 2011
CAGGCACGCTTTGACTTCGAAGCAGTCAAGGCGTGGAGTTTAGTCTACGCAAGCCGAGGGAGTTTGTGGCCAGAGCCGGAATCGGGCCAACGCGGCATTACTGCCGACGGATTATGAGTCCCTTGCAGACAATCAACCACAACTCACCACAACAGCCTGCGTCACATTTCTTACTGTCATACCTGACTTTACTGGTTACCTACTATTGTAACCAGTTGGGTCGCAGTGCTCGAAATATAGTCCAAAAGCCCGCCCCTAAACATCCACGACCGCTTCTGTCAGCAATCATCGAGGAGGAAGAAGTTAATTTTCACTGCTATGGCTGTGGTGCTTCTCATAAAACGGACGGGAAATCTCTTCAATTTGGCTTGCAAAATTGGTCATTTCAAATGATAATGATTCTCATTAGCATTGATGGGAAAGTTTCAATTCCGTTAAGCAACGTGGGTTAAAAAAACCAGCTCAAGTTAATACAAGTCACTGATCAGATAATTTCGATAATGAAAACTGCTACTTATACAGTCGAGCCAAAGCGCCTACTCAGAGCGGAAATACGGATGAGGTTTGAGCAGCTCAAATCGGAGCGTCCCAAAATGAGGGCTAGGGATTTAGCACTTGAGATCGGGACATCAGAGGCAGAGTTACTGGGAAGTCGGACAAGCCAGGAGATCATAAGACTTGAAGGCGATTGGGCGGAGCTTATTCGTTCCCTGCCAAGCCTAGGCTCGGTTATGGTCTTAACCCGCAATGAGGACTGTGTTCATGAAAAACACGGCGAATTTGCAAATATTAGTATCGGGCCTGGTCACGGTATAGTTCTAAATAGGGATATAGACTTACGCCTTTTCATGAGCCACTGGCATTTTGGATTTGCTGTTTCAGAGGTCGTAGCTTCCGGCAAAAGGCACAGCCTTCAGTTTTTTGATATCGACGGTCAAGCTGTTCATAAGGTTTATCTTCCCAAAGATAGCTGTTTAAAGCCCTATCGTACTTTAGTGAAACGATTCTCTGCACGAGAGCAGGAAACTCACCTCAAGATCCATAGTTTGCCAATTGGAAGGGACAATGCCCCTGATGAAGACTTGGATAGAGTCAAGTTCCTTACCCATTGGGAAAATCTAAAAGATACACATCATTTTTTTGGTATGTTGCATGAATTTGGTGTCGGCCGACGCCAGTCGATGCGGCTTGCTGAGGGAAAATTTACCAGAAGGCTAACGAATGACTGTCTCGGAGAACTTCTTGAGAATGCCGTAAAGGATCAAATATCAATAATGTGTTTTGTCGGTAATCCGGGGTGCATCCAAATTCACACTGGAATTATTCACAAGATAAAAATTATGGGGCACTGGCTTAATATTTTGGATAAAAATTTCAACCTTCACTTGAATCAAAACGCAGTGGAGGGAATTTGGGCGGTACAGAAACCGACTTCAGACGGAACAGTCACTTCTGTTGAGATATTCAATGAGGCGGGCAATTGTTTTTGCCAATTTTTCGGTGAGCGAAAGCCTGGTAAAACTGAATTATCTAGCTGGCGAGACATAGTCGCTAGCCTGCCAAGCTTTTGATGGAGCTAATAATTGAGAATACCGCATCATAAAACTATCTTAAAAATTACCAGACGGGGATTGGCATTTAGTGCTTTTTTATTAATTGCAGGCTGCGGGGAAACATCGCAAGAGTCACGAGGTGTAATTAGTATAGGTGGTGATATAACCGAGATAATTTATGCACTCGGGAAAATTGATCAGGTAATCGGTAGGGATACTACTAGTTTTCACCCTGAGAGTGTTACAAGCCTTCCCGACGTTGGGTATGTCAGGCAGTTGGGAGCAGAGGGCCTTTTGTCCCTTTCACCCGATATGATAATTGCATCCTCCGAGACAGGCCCACCCGAGGTAGTGGAGCAGATTAGGCAAACAGGGATTCCATTCGTTTTGACCGAGGAGGGGTTCAATCTTGCTGGTTTATTGAAACGCATAGATACCATCGGAAAAACTCTTGACGCCGAGCCTGAAGCCCAGCAACTTTCGCAAAATATCATTGGAAAGATGCAGAATATCGACGAGAAATTAGCTGCTGTTTCGCGCAAACCAAAGGTTTTGTTTTTGATGAGTGCGTCAGATGGGTCTCCCATGGCAGCTGGCAAAGATACCGCTGCTGATGCAATTATCAATCTAGCTAAAGGTGAAAATATTTTTGCAAGTCAAAGCGGCTACAAGGCATATTCGTATGAAGCCTTAGCTAATGCTAGACCTGACATAATAATGATGATGGAGCACTCCCTAGCATCTTTGGGTGGAATCGAGACGATTCAGGAGCATCCCGCATTAGGAATGACTCCCGCGGCCCGATCGGGAAACATCTTACCAATAGATGGTTTGTTTCTTCTTGGTTTTGGCCCCCGATTACCCGAAGCAGTTGCATATGTAGCTGATCGGTTTCATGAGGGACTGGGCGCAACAAAATCTATCGAAGAATAATGGAAAGCCCCGTCCACACAAACTCAATTGTTTACTTATCTAATCAATCAAAATCTAAACGGGTGTTGGCTCTTTCCATACTCGGAGGCATGGCCCTAGTAGCCGTAGTAATTTCAATCCTTACAGGACCCGTCGAAATACCCATTTCTGCTATCTGGCAGGGCCTTAAGCGATCTTTTGGTGCGGATCCAAACGCCATGTCAGGGTCTTCGGCAATAGTGAGTGTCATAAGATTACCAAGAGTTTTCCTCGGTGTTTGCGTGGGCGCAGCTTTGGGGATTTCAGGTGCAGCACTTCAGGGCCTTTTTCGCAACCCTCTTGTTGACCCGGGGCTAATTGGGGTTTCTTCCGGTGGTGCTCTAGGTGCGTCTATCTGGCTTATCTTCGGACCGACCCTCACTTTCATACCTGATTTTCTCATGATATTCGCGCTTCCAGCTTTTGCATTTCTTGGCTCCCTATTCGCGATGGTTTTGGTATACCAAATAGGGTCTAGGCGTGGTCATGTTTCCGTTGCAGCCATGCTCCTCTCCGGCATAGCTATAAATGCTCTATCAGCTGCAGCCCTCGGTTTTCTCGTTTTTGTGAGCGACGATACACAATTACGATCTATCAACTTTTGGACCTTGGGAAGCCTTGGAGGAGCGATATGGACCAAGATATGGCCTTCTATGCTTGTAATGGCCGTAGCCTCGGCGTTGATTTTGAGAGATGCGAAAAACCTCAATCTTTTTGCAGTAGGAGAAGTTGACGCAAAACACCTGGGTTGCGATACGGCTAAGCTTAAACGCAGGATGATCATGCTCCCAGCAATGACTACGGCCGCAGCCGTTTCTGTCTCGGGAATCATAGGTTTTATTGGGCTGGTAGCGCCTCACTTAATTAGGCTTATGGTAGGAACTGATCATCGATTAGTCCTTCCGGGCGCAGCGCTACTCGGTGTAATTCTCATTTTGACCGCCGATATTCTGGCTCGCATTGCGGTTTCACCAGCAGAGCTTCCACTGGGGATAATAACTAGTTTAGTCGGCGCTCCGTTTTTTATTTGGCTACTCGCTCGATATAAGGGCTGGATGCCATGAGCCTTTGTCTGGAAGAAGTAAATTACACCGTTGATAGAAAGCGTTTGCTAAAAGATTTAAACATAAGGTGTGAGGCCGGTGCGCTGTCTGCGATCGTTGGTCCAAACGGGGCTGGAAAATCAACTGCGCTAAAATTGATGTCGGGTGATCTTGCCCCGACAAGCGGAACCACTCTCTTAAATCGAGCAGAAGTCTCTTCTTATTCGGCAAGGGAACTAGCGCTGCTTCGAGCCGTTATGCCTCAGCAAACTTCTCCTGCATTCGGACTAAAAGTATGGGAAATGGTCCAACTGGGGCGAGCCCCGTTCGCTGAGAGCCAGCTCTTAACGTTAGAGCATGTTGAGAAATCATTACGGATCGTCGATGCGCTGCATTTAGCCGATAGGGAGTTAATGACACTTTCAGGGGGTGAGAGACAAAGAATTCTCCTTGCTAAAGCGCTTGCGCAAGTTTCCGTTGAAGACGCTTCAGTTGGTGAAAAAAAATTCCTATTGCTCGATGAGCCTACGGCCTCCTTGGATCTTAAACAGGCGCGAACAGTCATGAAAATCCTCAGGGCAGCGGCAGACAGCGGAATTGGCATAGTTTTGGTTATTCATGATATCGCATCGGTCAGAAGATACGGAGATACCGTCTTTCTGTTAAAAGATGGTGGCTTAGCACATGCGGGAAAACCAAAAACAGTCCTTACAGGAGAAAGAATTGCCGTCTCATTTGATGTTGATTCTGAGACAGCAGAAGACTCAGTAAGCATATAGCGTTGGCTAAAGGACTTATGTATATTTGAATACGGTGAAAAGGCCTGTATTTATTTAGGAGTAAAATAGTGGAAATTAGTCTTAGTTTAAAAGATTCACATCTCTGGACATTGGACGCGTTAAAAGAACAGAACTCGGTATCCTCAAACGAAGAAATCGTTCAACGGTGCGTTAGCTCTGTTCTGAAATCTGAAGACAGAGATTTAGTTTTTGGCACTGTAAGAGAACAATGCGGTGAGGGGTGTTTTTCTGCAGAGCCTCAATTCGAGGTTGACATAGATAATGCCGACTTCAAAGAGCTGCAAAAAATATATTCGGCTTATGGATTTCAAGAATACAACTCTGTTGATGAAGAAATCAGCAAGACGATAAGATGTATTTTTAAATACATTGAATCAAATAATGATTTTAGATTATTGTGAAATAGATGCTTGTTTGAAATAACAGAGGGTCGATTTTTGTATTAAAAACTATAGCTTCTCAGGACAGACGGACTGAAAGGTCCTCGCGGACAATAAACCGAGACTCACCATAACAGGCTGCTTGGTTTAAATCACTTCAACAACGCAGCATTATTTTTCTCACTAATTGAAATCTACTTTGGCATGTTGCGTCGCTGGCTTATCGTGGTGAAAAAACCGCTAAATTAGAGGACGAAAATTGCTTTCAGTTAGGTGATCTTTCCAAATTGCTTGTCCTTGGCACTTAGACCATGGAGACTCTAATTACGCTTTCCTCTATCTGGTTCACTTGCAAAGATCGTAAAGGAGTTTGAGTTACTACATGAGAAATCTTACCTGGCAGTTTCTATGTTTAGCTGCCGCATTTTTTTGGCTTTATGCTGGAGCTTTGCATTTCTTTGACCCTCAATGGTTCGAGCCTATAGTTCCCCCCATCCCAGGCCCTTCAAGGTTGTGGGTGTATATCAGCGGCGCCGCAGAATTAGTTCTTGGAGTTGGGTTTATTTTACCAAGCTTGAGAAAAGTCACGGGACTAGGAAGTGCAATTTTTCTGATCTGCGTTTACCCCGCAAATATCTATATGTGGATGTATGATCTTGAGCTTGGTGACGGTAGCTCACTTACTGCAGAGGGTCATTTTATCCGTTTGCTTCTACAGGTTTTTGGGGTTCTACTTAGTCTTTGGTTATGGAGGTTTAGAAAATCAGAGGATTTCTAAACATTTGATCAAGAGCGAAAAACTCACAGCTCGCTTTGTAATTCCTAAACTCGAGCTCCATCAACTTTATAATCGCTCAAAGTGACGTACGATTACTACACTCGATGTAATTTTTGAAGTCCAACCGGATGCATCCTGACCACGCAAACAGGGAAATCTTCTCTAACCTTCCCGAGTCCCACATGTTCCATCATAGTCGTGTGTACTTTACAGATGGCTATCCTAATATTGATCTATAAAACTACGGCACCCTAAAGTGCTCAACTGCGGCGATCGAGATAGCTCGTCTCGAGACGAAGATCATACCCAGCTCCCGCCTAAAGGTGACCTGCTGGAATTTACGAATCTGTCCAGCGCCAGGTTAGACAATCAATTCAATAAAGACAGGAATTCTGTCGTTATAGTAGCGCCGTTATGGGGCATTGCTTCATTGGAGCCTGGTTTCCCGTTTTCTATGGACTCCGACAGCTTGCGATATTACTGAATCTTAAACATAGTCAGTACCTTATAAATGCGAATAATTATCATTTGCATCAAAAAAGAATTTGGATTACGATATGCGGAATATATCTAATTCACGAAAGGCGCGTAGACGACGCACATCGCCAAGCTAAAGATGACTACTGAGAAAGCTCAAAATCCACAACCAACCTTGAGTAGTGAAGCTATATTCAAAGGTCAGCATTCTGTATTTATTGAGCACAATGGAAAACTTTACACTTTGAGAATTACCTCTAATGACAAACTTATACTGACCAAATAATCAAAGCCTAATCATTAATACCATCTCTCGTCGAGCCAGCAAGCAATACCTACTCCAGGAGCAGCCAGCCAGACTTTTTTTAAGGTCTAAATCATGCACTGCGAATCCTGTTTTTTTTCGAACAAACCCCTCAGATTAATTCTAAGTCTCCTTGCTATAACTGCTCAATTTTACAATCCAAGTGTTGTGGCACAGGATATCCTTCGTATCGAGGAATTATCCGTTACAGCTACGCGACAAGATAGAACCATTCAAAATATCGCCGGCACCATCTCTCTTGTCACAATTGAAAACATAGAAAAAGAAATGGTGGATGATCTAGACGATGTTGTTCGTTATCAGCCTGGAGTTTCAATGGGAACTAACTCACGAGGCGGCAATCAAGGGTTCACTATTCGCGGCATAGGTGGCAATCGTGTCTTACACGTCATTGACGGTGTTCGCAGTAGTGACATCTATTTCGGTAACGGTAAAGACACATTTGAGATGGACAACTTGCGAGGTGTTCAGATCATCAGGGGTCCCGCATCAGTACTATATGGTGCCGATGCTATGGGAGGTGCTGTTGTTTTTCAAACAAAAACTGCTCGGGATTATGTTGGCAGTAATAGTGGGACTTACTTTGGGCTACGCACCTCCGCTTCAGATGCGGATGACCAACTCAAAGCTGGGGCCACGGCTGCTGTTCAAAATGGGAGCCTTGGTCTAATTGCTCAACTAACTCAACGAGATTTTTCAGAGCATCAGCTCAACGGGTCTGGTTCGGTTAATCCGCAAGATGGAGACACGCAGGGAGGCTTAATTAAGGCATTCTGGAATATTTCTGAAAATCAGAATTTGGCCATAAGTTTTGAATCATTTGTGGAAAACCGCGACTTCAATCTCTTGTCAGATATGCTCGGAAGAGGAGGTAGTGCAGTAACTAGCTCAATAGGTTTTGACAAATCAGAACGCACAAGAACGGGATTAGAGTATAACTTGCTGCGTAGCTCTGGAATTTTTGATGATCTCCAATTTTTAATGAATTTTCAGAAGACTGATTCAACGCAAAGAACCTTACAGGAACGAACGAGTTATTCATTTGTAGATCCCAGAAACCCGCGATCCTTTGCAGGCGCAGCCGCAATAAGGGATACAACTTTTGGATTTGAACAAGAAACTCTGGCACTAAATTTAAATCTGAGAAAGTCAATCGAAACAGAATCTCTGGTTCATAATATCTCCTACGGTTTCAATTTTGATGAAACAGAGACATTACGTCCAAGAGATCGTTCCGACACAGAAATTTCTTCAGGTTCCATAACAAGGGCAATTTCGGCTTTTCCAATGGCACCAGCAGAGGTTTTCCCGAACAAAAGCTTCCCAGATACAACAACAACTAGGCTAGGGTTCTACTTGCAGGACGAGGTGCAAATTGGGGATATTGGTTTGTCGCTCATACCTGGCATTCGATATGACCGTTATGAATTGGCGGCAACAGTAGACTCGTTGCTCGATGGGACTGGTACCGTAGAAGGCTATGGATATCCTGTTCGAGACTTTGATGATGATAAGTTTTCACTGAGCCTTGGGGCGCTTTATGATATTGGTGAGTCTTACTCACTATTCGCACAGTATGCTGAAGGCTATCGCCCGCCGAACTTTAATGAGTCTAATCAGGCTTTCGCGAATCTTGCATATCAGTACGCTGTAGTGCCCAACCCTAGCATCGAAGCCGAAACAAGTAAAAGCTTTGAATTCGGCCTTCGCGCGGACTATGAAAACGCGTATGTGAGTATATCTGTCTTCAAAAACTCCTATAAAGACTTCATATCGAGTAACTATATCGGCAGAAGCGGATCTGTATCGTTGTATCAAAACCAAAACATTGACGATGTAGAAATTCAGGGGGCTGAAGCCACAGCTTTCCTATATTTCAACGAAAACTGGAGGATGAGATCTTCTATCGCGTACGCGATGGGCAGAGACAAAGAAACAAGCCAACACCTAGATTCGGTTGATCCAGTGAATTTAGTGAACAGTCTGAGATATGACAGCACTGTCAGCAACTGGGGGGGGGAGCTATTTTGGACAGTTGTATCTGATAAAACGAAAGTCTCCTCTGATAATGTAACGGGGGCAGAGGGATATCAAGTTCTAGACCTTGTTGCTGATCTAAGAATCGGTGAGGCACTTTCGGTCAGAGTTGGAGTCTTCAATATCTTTGACGAAGAGTATGCTAGATGGCAAAGCATACAAGGGTTAAACAAAGTTACCGCTGCAGACACAATTCTCAATAATTATCAGCCAGGCACAAACTTTCGGCTTGGAATCAATGCCAACTTTTAATTCGAGCAAGGCGAAAAGTTATGTATGCGAAGTTTAGTACTTTTTTTTCTCTAGCGACCTGTTTGGTTTTATCGGGTTGTCTGACCCAACCTCATGAGACAGATGGGGCAAATAAACAAGCCAGCGTAAATAGTGAAGCACGGTTTGGAGTCCTTCTGATGGCCCATGGCGGTTCATCTGAGTGGAACGACGCCGTAACATCCATTGCGTCAGACATTGATGCGTCAATGCCAATTGAAATTGCATTTGGTATGGCTGACGCCGGCAGTATCGAGAGCGCAGCTCGAAGACTGGAGGATCGAGGGATTACACACGCAGGCGTAGTGAGGCTGTTCGTTTCTGGTAAAAGCTGGTTTGACCGAACCCAAATGATACTAGGCTTAACGGAAGGGGCACCTTCTAAAGAAGAGTGGGCTGCAAGAAATGGCGATCGTGATCAAATGTCAATGCCTATGGGATTTTGGAACATTGACTCTAAGCTCAAATTTTCACTTTCTAAAGAAGGTTTAGCAAGTAGCACTGAGATGGATGCTGTAATAAGAGATCGAATAGCCAGCCTAAGCAAAAATCCGAGTATGGAAACTATTGTTGTCATTGCTCATGGCACGGGTGATGATGATGAGAACTCGGATTGGATAAGATTAATAACCGAAAGAACAAGGCTCGCTGAAGCAGAGCTCGGAGTAAATGAAATTAGAGTCTTTTCTTTGAGAGAGGACTGGATGGGGAAAAGATCAGATTCAGAAATAGAAATACGTAGCTTTATAGGGGCAGCACAGGGCAGGGGTGACGACGTGATAGTCATACCTTACAGAGTTCAAGGCTTTGGCCCCTATCGGCAGGTACTCCATAACCTTACGTTCCGCTCAAATGGCCTTGGTTTGTTACCTCACCCGAATGTAGGCAAATGGATTACGAATCAATCAAACATGCTCAAAACCTCGCTTGTTGGTAATGCTTTATGAAGTCTGAAATTCCGGACCAGGAATTAATTGTTTCTTCATTGCTTTATTTATTAACCAGGTATGCTCAATATGGAGAGAAAACGACCGCCAAGGCCATCTATGAGCATCTTGAAATACTGCATAACCACCCTGAGACCACTGACGGCTGCTTGTTTAATACTTGTCAAAGGCTACGTTTGAGTTGGCAAAGAGCGATGAGCTCAGGGGCAAAGTCTGCGGTTTGTGATGGTGCTAAGTCTGGCCCCACGGATTACTCAATTCATTAATCTTGAAGGTAAATACTGCAGTTATCGAAGAAGGTTGGTGTAAGCCGATAGATATGCCCTCGATACTCACCTGCAGTCGTTTCACGCATTTTTGCGGGAGACCGCTGAGCAAATTGCTGTTATTCATCCATAGACCAAGCGTCTCTGGAAGCGGCTTCATGAAGTAACTCTCTATTTGGCGGAGTTGCAGTTGGCTCTGATGTCC
>MDTC01201662.1_pt1 | contig 10032 bp, 12 predicted proteins | sample 811181 | NCBI WGS metagenome assembly MDTC01 (sample SAMN05326644, study PRJNA326480) | marine metagenome | isolation source: seawater | place: Pacific Ocean: North | collected 2011
TAATATGTGCTATTTTTTCTTGAACAAATGGTAATTCACCTTGTTTCAATTTAATATTATTATATCTTTCTTTATCACCAACATAATTACCAAATTCATTACCAAAAACATGTCCTAAATCCTTTGTATTTTCAAAAAATTGTGATGTTTCTTTCTTACTTTGATAAAAATCTTCACGACCTTGTGTTCTTGATAATTGTGAATTATCATCTAAATTTGTATTTAAACCAACACCACTAAAAAATGGTGTTTGTCCTATATTTTGATCATTTGTTAAAAAATCACCTCTCTGTATCTCTTGACCACTCGCAGAACTATATACATAATTTTCCATACCTTCAACTTTATCCTCTTGTGGTACAGTTTTTAATTGCTGATATAATTTATTATTATTAATTACTTTTGAATTTTCATCATGTGATTGTTCAAAATTATTATCAGCTAATGATTTAATTAATTTTTGTGTTTCATCATAATATCCTTGATCATAAACATTATTTCCACCAGAAAGATTTATTTCCTTATTTACACTAACATCCACATTTTCATTCTTTGAATTATATAAATATCCAACTCCTATTAATCCAGCTAATACAAATGCCTCCATATTATTATATTATATAAAATAATTTAATATTTTATATTTTTTTTTATCTTGACTCAATTAATTTTAATATCTCATCAGGAATTGTTTCCTTAGTAAATAATGTTATCATATTATGATCTAAAAAATATCCAATTAAACGAAAATGATATTCATCCTCATATACTAATATAATAGTTTTGTAATTTTCATTATAATCATATGATATTGGATAATAATAATATTCATTTGTAATTTCATTACAATTTAATATTATTAAATTAATATTTAATATTTCTTTAATAATATTTAATAATATTTGATCACACCAATAATTATTACCACCTATTTTAATAATATCCTTAAATTCATCAATTGTTATTTCATTTGGATCCCAATCTTGATAAAATTCATTTGCATCATTAATTATCTTATAAATATTAATTATTTCATTAAACTTTTCTTCATTTATATTTTCAGAAATTAATTCCCTTAATTTTTTTACATCAATATCATAATCAATATTAAATAATTCATCCGATTTTAATGCATAACTTAAACAATGAAAAAAACAATCACCATCTCCACCACAATCTATAACACCAAATAAAGAATTTTTTTTAGTTTCATTACTTAATTTATTTAATTTCTTAATCCAATGAATATTTAATTTTTCCCAACCAATATCATTTAAAATATGATGCCAATTATATTTTTTTATTATTTTATTTTCATAATATAACTTATTATTCTGTAAATAAATATCCTCATTAAAAAAATATTGTTCCATTATTTAATTATTCTAATTAACATTTCTTTAAAATAATTTATCCAAATCCATCACATAACATTTGACAATTTGAACATTCACATTCATCTATCCTCTTAAACCATGTAGGACATATCCTCTGTTTTATAGTATCATAATCCTGTATATCATCACAAGTTATAATATCACATATATCATAATTTCTATGTGAATATTCTAAATCAATCAAACATTCTATCTTTTTTTCTTCCATATTAATATCCATCTTACTATAAATTAATGGAATATATTCATCATGAATTTTATAAACTTCTTTAGTTTTCTTTAAATTTTTCTCAGATAATTTCTTAAATAAAATCATTAAATTATCAAATTCATTAATATTATATTCATTCTTAAAATATTCAATAACATTAAAATATTTTAAATTATAATTTTCATCTATTTCACAATATTTATCAATATCTTCTAGATCCATCTCAGAATTTTGATTTTGAATCACATCCAGTCTAAAATATAATTCATTAATTATTTCATCATATCTCTTATCCTTTAATAATTCATATTTATTATATAATTCATTAAATTCAATATTTAATCGGTCAATAACAGTATGACATTCATGACAAGTTTCAACCATTTTTTTTAAAGAATATTATTTTGAATTCAAATTTGATACAATTTTAATAAAATTATAAAATTATAAAATTATAAAATTATAAAATTATAAAAAAATGAATGATATAGAAACAATTCTACTAATAGGATTGTTTTCTTATCTTTTTGAATATATGCAAATTCAATTAAATTTTTCTGTTCTTAAAATATTTTTATTTATTAATATTATCGGTTTATATTATATCTTTAGAAAAATAAGATTTAATATAGTGATTGAATATAATCATTAATAAAATTGACAATTCTTTTGAATATATTTCACTCGTTTCTTAATTTTATTCCAATCATCATTCTTTAATTTTTCTTTTTTTATCCTTTTGTTATAAGAAGAACTATATTCCCAAACTAATCTTTTTAATATTTCTTCAGAATATTCTGGATAATAATTTTTAATTTTTTGAATAATATAACGGTTACAATGAAAATCATTTGCTTGATGTAACCAATCACGATATTCTAAATTTTCAATCTTTAATTTAATGAAATGAATTTTATCATTTTTAATTTCAATATTATTTTGATAAATTAAATGTTTATAATATTCAATCATATTCATATCACCTTTCATACCACCATATTTCTTACGAAAATGTAATGTTTGATAAATAATATTATTCATTTCATTAAAATGTAATTCTTCAATCCTATGATTTAAATAAGATTGTTTTTTATTTTCTTGAGATAAATAATAAATAATTCCTAATAACCATTGAATAATTTCATTTTTCATTTGAAATCCTTTTGAAATTGAGATCATTAACCAAATAAGTATTGGAAATGAATTATGAATACAAACATCTTCTAACATAATTATTGGTAACCTTCTTAGAAAAGATTGAATATCTAAATCAATAAAATGTTTTGCAGTTTGAATACTTCTTAATATATCCATTCTTCTTATACATTTTTGTAAATGAGATGATAAATATTGATTTTTTCTATATCTTAATTCTTTTGAATATTCATAATTTTTAAAATCATTGGAAATGTTTCCACAAATTATAAATTTTTCTTTATTCATTTTAAATTCTGAAATGAAATTAATATTTTTAGGTTTTTCTTTTGTTATTATTATTTTTGATGGTCTTTTTTCTAACCATTCTAAATAAAAATACATTCAAAATATTCTTTTTTAAAAAAATAAAATTATATTTGAAATCAAATTTAATTCAATGATAATTTTGATTTATTATTTGGTTTTTCTAAATATTTTTTAATATCATAATTATTAAACCATAAATTCCTTAATGTTAAATTAGAATAAACATTTGTTGGATTTCCATCTGGACTTTTTTTAATGATAAAAGGATAATTATCTCCTAAATCAGAATGAATTAATCCATAAATAATATTTTGTAATTTTAGATTTTCATTTTTTAATTGAATGATTTCTTTTTGAATTATATCTAATTTATCTTCTTGTTTTTGAATTGGAAAATGAATATGGAAATCAAAAATACCATGATGAATTAATTCAATTTTTAATTTATCTAATGATTCTTTAATTATATTTAATTGAATTTCATTATCTTTATCAATAAATACTTTTTTCATAATAATACAAAATTTGTCATAATTATTTTGAAAAAATTTATTATTTTCAATCCAAAATGAACTATTTTGAGATATTTCTTTATAATATATTTCATCATCATGAATTATTTTTAATTTTAAAATATTATCATCTAACCGAAGTTTAAATTTATAAAATTGATGTATATATTCTGCTTTAATAATTAATTCTTCTGGTTCTGGAGATGGATTACCACTAAAATCCGTTGATGATATTATTGATTGATTATTTATACTATTTTCCATAATATATATTAGAAATATTCTAAAAATAAAATTAATTAAATATTTCTTAGAAATAAATAAAAATAAAAAAATAAATTATTATAAATTAATTTAAAAAGGGTTTGGACATTTCTGATAATTATCAACAAATTTAAGATGTGTATTTACACCTGTTCTTTCAAAGGGTTCAATACTATATTTTGTAGGATCAACATGTAAATAATTAAATCTATTTTTTGTCATATATTTTAATTCAATATTATCATTTGTTAATCTTGAATGTTCGGTTTCAAAAAAACCATCTTTTAAATGGTTATATTTAAAATTATTATTTTGTGGTTTATATTTCATATTTGGATCATTTGAATGTATTCTATTTAATCCCATTAATTCACTATCAATTTCAATTAATGATACTCCCTCAATTGTTGAAACACCTGATTTTTGTAAATTAACAGTTGGTGAAAAAGGATAAACAATTTCATTATTTTTGTGAGCTGTTTTTAACATATATAATCCGGGTCCCATTGACATTTTTTCTAGATTTTTTTCCATTTATTATATAAGAAATATTTTATTTATCTATTTTTCATACACCGATTATTATAATCATTATTTTTCATAATTTGTCTAGATGGAATACCACCTCTTGTCCAAGTATTTAATACATCTTCTTGAACGATATGAGATGTATCTTGAACAGTATTTTCTAATGATTTAATCATTGGTGTTAATGAATATTGTAATGTACTTGATCCAGATAAAATATTACAAGGTTTATCAACTTTTGTAATATTTCCATTTCTTATAATTGATTCTGTATTAACATCATATTTCCCCTTTCCAAAGAATCCGGGTTTTTGTAAATTTTTTAATTGATGAATATAATTTTTATTTGTTAAATTATTTGTTCTTAATTTTGTATCATTATCAATTAAACATCCATTCTCACCCATCCATCCAGAACCACCTGATATAAAATTAACAGTAGGTTGATTTAAATGAATTTCTCTCGCTGTGGATAATCCACATTCACATCCATACATATTATCTAAATGATAATTACCAATACCAATGGATTGTTTATCCCTCAATGTACTTGTTGAAGGATCATAATGTAATGATGTACGATCATAAAGATTAAAATCATTATTTACTTCATTTGTTGAACATTTCTGTAATTGTGAATTATCTATCTGTGTTTCTACATTACCAAAATAACCACTCATTTTATATATTATTTATATAATTATTTTATAAAATTATTTCAATTTATGATGAAGATCCACCACCACCAGAAGGTGATCGCCCATTAACACCACATTCTAATGTATTACCCTCTTTACAAGTTGGTGGTGCTTTATATAACCAGTTTTGAAATGAATCACGATCATTTACAACTGTTTTACCAGGTATTGTCATAAATTGTCTTTGTGAATTATTTTTTCCAAATAAATCATTAGGATCTCTATATAATTCTTCATTAAAATTATTTTCAATCATCTTTTGAATTCCTTTATTTTTATATGATTGACAAGGTTCAATATTATTTTTATCACCAATTAGAGGATTCATAAATGGATTTTCCTTTGTAGGAATTCTACATTCACCATCTAATTGTTCTGATAATTGATTTGGATTCATATTTGAAATCACAAAATCATTATTTCCTAAAAATTTATTATTCTTTTGATAAATGATATATGTAAATATTGAAACTATAAATGGTATATAGAAATAACGATCATTCTTTGTTAATATATACATAATAATAGAATAATAAATAGATAATCTTAATAAACTATTTAATTTTCTATTAAGATCAAAAGTTTTATAAGGTAATATTTCAAATATATATTTACTTTCATATAAAATTGATATATTTGATATCCAAAATGGTGTCATTATTATATTTATTATATTATAAAAAAAAAATTTAATTCTCAAGTTTTTTAACATTTATATTTTGTTTCTGTTTCTTTTTTAATTTCCTTTGAAGTCTCTCCCTTGTAGGATTTGAATTATTTTGTGAATTATTCATTGAATTAGGGTTTAAATTAATATTTTTTAAATTATCACCAAATAATGAATTAAATAAATTATTATTTTGCATCTCACTACATATATTACCAGCCTCATTAACTAACTCATCTTTATTAATTTCATTTGATGTTAATTTATTCCCTATTTTATCATTAATAATTGAAAATAAATTTCCAATATTATCACCTTTAAATATATCTTCTATATTACCATCACTTTCAGGATTTATCATTTCTTCAATATTTATTTCATCCGTAATTTCCTTCGCGATCTTACCAATATTTGTTGATTCTAATATATTTGATATATTTGAAAACATCTCATCATTCGTTTCATCACCATCCGTTTCATTATCATTATTTTCATCATCATTATTTTTATCTTTTTGAATTAAATTATTTAATTTCTTAATTTGTTTCATTTCACTGAATGTTTTTTTATCTTTAATCCTTTCATTATTTTGTATACTTTCAATCATTTCATTGATTTTATCATTTGAATCAAATGATATTTTCATCATACAAAATGTTTGTAAATATTTCCATATATTATCCCTTGTATTATTTGAAATATTAGAATCCCATATAACCTTAAAAGATATATTTGGAATTATAATTGGATCACATTCAAATAATTGATTATCTTCATTACTTATATATTCACTATATTTCTTAATATTAATTAAAAATTCATCAATTTTTTGATTATTATCAGTTAAACTATCCTCAATTAAAATATCATCATATAAACCATATAATCTTTCCTTATATTCAGGAAAAATTATAATAATATCATCTATAAATGATCTAAATAATTTATATATTTTATTATAATCCATTTTATTTATATAATAAATATTATCTTTTATATATTTACGCACATTTTTTTTAATTCATTATTTTTCTTTCTTCCATCATTTTTTCATAATCACGATCAAATCCATCTGATTTCTTAATACTATCATCATTATTACTAGTTACTATATTATTATTGTTACCATCCAATTCTTCAAAATATGTATCCATAGGATTATCATCAATACCATAATAACAATTACCACTATCACAATATCCTAATAATTCATCTTCAACACTACATTGCTCACCACCATTACCACCACCATTACCACCACCATTACCACCACCATTACCACCACCATTACCACCATTATTATTACCATTAATGTAAGATAAAATCTTTTGATTATCCCATAATTCATTATTTACAACCATTGTTGGTACTTTCTTGATATATTTTGGGAATGGTTGTATATCAATACAAATAATCTTTAAATTTGGTAAATCATTTTTTTTATTTTGTAATAACATTAATAATTTACGAGAATGTTGACATCTTTTACTTACATATAATTCCATAATTTATTTAATTTAATTAAAATTTTTTTATCATTTAAACATAAAATTTGATAATTTATTAAAAAATAAATAAATTAAATATAAATGGATTCATCAATTGTAATTAATAATGTTAAAAAAGATGATGGTTTAAATCATTTATCATTTGATATTTTAGGTGATAAAGATTCAAAAGGTTTAGATAAATGTTTTATTAATTCAATAAGAAGAGTTATTTTATCATCAATACCAACAGTTGGTTTTAGAACAGAAGAAAAATCTGATTTTATTATTGAGAAAAATAATACATCACTTCATAATGAATTTTTAGCACATAGAATTTCATTAATTCCTCTTTATATTGATCCAAATGATTATCAAAAAGATTATTTATTTGAATTAAAAGTTGAATCTACAGATGATCCAATAATCTCAATTTATGCAAATAATTTTAATATCTATAAAAAAAATAATGATATTAAAGATGAAAATAAATCATTTAATCTACTAAATTATGACTTAGAAAATCCATTATCAGATAAAGAAAAAGAAAAAATTTTTAGACCTTTTATTAATCCATTTACAAATGAAAAAGAATATTGCCTTATCACAGAATTAAAATCAACAGATGTAAAACAATCACTTCATTTATATGGTTCACCATCTGTTTCATATGGTTATGAAAATTCAAGATGGCAATGTGTTTCACAAATATCATATAATTTTAAAGAAGATGATAAAATGTTTTCAAATATTTGTAAAGAAAAATTTGATATAGAATGTAAAAAAGGTAATCTTGAAAAAAAAGATTGGAATCATTTTAAAAAACAAATGAAAATTAATGAATCAGAAAGATATTTTCATAAAGATAACTCATTAAACCCTTATTGGTATCATTTTCAAATTCAATCAACTCACTTTAATTCACCAAAAGAAATATTAATTCAATCAATTGATATTATTAAAAATAATATTGATTTAATTAAAATTGAAATTGAAGCAATCCAATCACAAAAAAATGACTCATTCATTCAATTAAAAAATAATAATGATAATATTTATAAAATATTATTTGATGGTTATGATGATACAATTGGTAATCTTATACAATCTTATACATCTAGATATAAATTAGATGATAAATCATTATTCTCAATTATAGGTTATAAAAAAACACACCCACTTAGAAAAGAAATTATATTCACTTTAGCATTTAATATTAATCACAAAAATTATGATAAAAATAATATTGAAAAAAATTTATCAAATATTATCTCATTCTTTAAAGAAATATTATCTGATATTTTAATCATCTTTGATAATATTAATCAACAATTAGAATCTAAATTATAATTTATTATTTTATAAATGTCTCATAATAAATAATATCCTCCTTGATTCCATATTATTAATATATCGTCTAATAATATCAACTGTTATACGATTATCACTCTCCAAATAATGATTATGTAATTCAAATAATAATGGTTTTAAAGAATATTCAATATCATTTAATTTAATTTCTTTTTTTATAAAATGTAATTCATATCTCTTATAAAGTAATGATACTAAATTATAATAAAATTGACGATATTGATTAAATTTATATTTATCTTCAGGAAAATATTTTAAATATTCCTTAATCTTATTATTCTTTCGTAATTCAACATATCTTATTAAAGAATTTGGATTATTAAAATTTAATTCCTTAACATATTCATAATTCACATTTAAACATTTATATCTAATATTATTCCTATTATCACGAATTGTTATACCCTTAATCATATAAAACTGATCAGGTATCCTCTTATATCTTATAATATCCTCATTCGTAAAACGATAAATATGTTCAACATTAATATCACTCAATTCAACATTCATATATGTATCAAGACATACCTCATTAACTAATATAATATTATTTTCATATACAGGAATTACCATTCTATTATTTTTATGTTGTAAAACAAATGAATAACAATGTCTTTTATTCATTTTTTCATAATCTATACGATCACTTAATTCATTAAACATTTCGGAAAATTTTGATTTTCCATAAAATTTATTATTACATCCTATATTACTTCTTGTTGATATCATCCATGTATTATTATGATAAAACATATTTATCATTGTACCTTCAATTAAATTTTCATATATTAAATCATCATTAATTAATATATCATTTAATTCTATTCTTAATGAATTAATAGGTGGTACATTAATAATCCTATTTTCTTTACTATCAATAATCACACCACGACAATATTTAATCCAAGGATATTTTTCATAATCATATTTTTTTTTACGATCTGTTTTAATAATAATTAATCCTAAATTAGAATATTTATTAAACTTTAATCTTAATTCCTTAAATTTATCAAGATAATTTTCATTTTCATTAATAAATTTCTGTAATTCCATCTTAAATTTAATTCTTTTTAATTTTTTAAATATTATATATATATTATATAATGGATCCAGATAATAAGAAACATCAAAAGATTTTTGAAAAATATAATAATTTATCAATAGAAAAATTAAAAAAACAAGCCGATAAAAATTCATTAGATAATTCTGGAACAAAAAGTGAAATTGTAAAAATATTAACAGATTTTAAAATAAAAGAAAAAAAACAAAAGAAAAAACAAAAGAAAAATAATGAAGGTTCAAAGATATTTCAAAATCCAATAGCATTAGAAAATATACAAGAACAACAAAAACAACAAGAAGAACAAGAAGAACAAGAAGAACAAGAAGAACAAGAAGAACAAGAAGAACAAGAAGAACAAGAAGAACAAGAA